>Ga0136644_10000880_pt1 | contig 24070 bp, 20 predicted proteins | sample C_130820_EF_Meta_FD_94780 | JGI IMG/M metagenome (GOLD analysis project Ga0136644, IMG submission 94780) | Freshwater microbial communities from Lake Croche, Canada to study carbon cycling - C_130820_EF_MetaG (v2) (version 2) | ecosystem: Environmental > Aquatic > Freshwater > Lake | place...
CCAAAATTTCTAGCGCCAGTTTGCCATCAATTCCCGCTTTCTCCGCCAAAGCAACAGCTTCGGCTGCAACGGCAATGTGAACCCCACACAGCAATTGGTTGACGGTTTTTACCGCTGCACCTTGACCAGGTTCCTCGCCGACATGAAAGAGCTTGTCGCCCAAGGTCGAAAGTACGGGATGCAACTTATCAAATACCGATTTCGGGGCCGACGCCATAATGGTAAGCGTACCACCCTTGGCACCAATAATTCCGCCTGAGACAGGCGCATCGATGATGTGGCGTCCCGTCGCAGCAATACGAGCGGCGATCGACTTAACCGATGAAGGAGCGCAGGTGGCCATAAGAATGACGGTTCCGGCCTGAGCCATTGCATCGAGCGCGCCTGCATCGAAAAGTACGCTTTCGGCTTGCACTGCATTAACAACCATAACGATCAAGACATCAGCGTTGGCTGCCGCCTGAGCAGCTGTAGCAGCCCCTTTGCCGCCGAGCGCCTCGAAAACACTCACACTTTCGGACCGAACATCAAAGCCTGTGACAGAATACTGCTTTTTTATAAGGTTTTCCGCCATTGGCATGCCCATGGCGCCGAGTCCTACAAACCCAATCTTCATTACTAACCTACCCCCCAGCTTTATATTTTTGTCAGAAAGATCATCGCACGCGTTGCGCGGAAATCAAGAAAAGGTCATACCCGTTTTACGCAACCCACCCGGTCATTTACAAGCGTGTGTCGTAAATATTGAGAAGGAAACCCTATGTCGGCGAATGAAATTCTAATGCCAAAGCCAATGATGCCGTTGATCATGGATGGATTAAAAGCGACAGGCCGCCTTCATTGCCTTTGGGAAAAAACTGAACCTGAAGCCTTTATCCGCGAGAATGCTTCAAAGATCGGCGCCATTGCGACAGGCGGCCACATCAAAGTCGATGGCGCTTATATGTCGCAGTTCCCTAACCTCAAGATCGTCGCAAATTTTGGTGTTGGCTACGACACGGTAGACGCCGCTTGGGCGGGTCAGCACGGAATCATCGTTTCAAATACACCCGATGTCTTGACCGAAGAAGTCGCCGACACGGCATTGGGACTTCTTATTATGACCATGCGTGAATTGTCACAATCTGAACGCTATTTGAGAGCCGGCCAATGGGCTTCAAAGGGGCCCTATCCGCTGACCCATAATACGCTACGTGGCAAGACAGTCGGCATATTAGCGCTCGGTCGCATCGGCAAAGCCATTGCCGCGCGGTGCGAGGCTTTCGGACTTAAAATTGTCTATCACGGTCGTAACCAGCAAAAGGACGTCTCCTATCCCTATTATCCAACGCTTGTTGGCATGGCCAAAGATGTTGATATTCTTTTGAGCGTGGCTCCTGGTGGTGCCGCTACATTCCATACCATTAACGCGGAAGTCCTCGCCGCGCTGGGGCCAAAAGGCGTGCTGATCAATATAGGTCGCGGCAGTGTTGTTGATGAAAAAGCGCTGATCAAAGCCTTACAAGATAAGGTGATCTTCTCCGCCGGTCTTGATGTGTTCGAAGATGAACCTCACGTTCCAGCCGAACTCATCGCGATGGATAATATTGTTCTGCTGCCGCATGTCGGCTCTGCTTCTCATCATACCCGTAATTTGATGGGCCAATTGGTCGTTGATAATATTCTCGCGTTCCAGTCTGGCAAAGCACCAGTTACGCCTGTAGCGGAAACGCCTTTTAAGAGCTGGTAAGATTATTATATCCTAGACAATAAAAAGGGGCGGCTAACTTAGCCGCCCCTTTTTTATAGATGAATACTAAAAAGCCAATCAGGCTATTTTTCCCCCTAATTCATCTTCAATATGAACGCGGATAATTTCTTCAAACGTCGCTTCCGCTTTAAACCCGAGAGAGGTTGCACGCTTGGCATCAAGCCGCGTTGCCCAGCCATCGACAATCTTGATGATGGCTGGATCAGGCTCGCGCCTAATACGCGCCACAACCTTTTCTCCCGCAACCTTTCTCAAAGCTTCGATCTGTTCACCAACTGTCACAGACAGACCCGGCATCGCCAAATTCCGCCGTGGGCCAACAAGGTTCAAATCAAGCGTTGCCGCATGCATTAAAAAACCAACCGCAGAACGCGGGCTAGCATGCCAATGACGAACGCTTTCTGAAACCGGAAGTACGGCTTCATGACCTGCTAAAGGCTCGCGAATAATATTGGAAAAGAAGCCCGATGCCGCCTTATTAGGCTTGCCCGGACGCACGCAAATAGTCGGCAGGCGAATACCAATACCATCAAAGAAACCTTTACGGGAATAATCGGCCAATAATAATTCGCCGATCGCCTTTTGCGTCCCATAAGAAGTCAGAGGCGTCGTAAAGAATTCATCGCCAATGGCATCCGGAAATGGAGCGCCATAAACAGCGATGGACGATGTGAACACAACACGCGGCCGATAGCCATCACCCACCGCGCGAATAGCTGCGAAGAGCTCCATCGTGCCATGAAGATTGATGCGATAGCCGAGGTCAAAATTTTGTTCCGCCTCGCCAGATACGATCGCCGCTAAATGAAAAATGACATCCGGTCGACCGGCAACCAGCTTTGCAGCCTCGCCCGGAAGCGAGAAGTCAGATGCGATGAGGGTCGACGAGAACTTCGCACCGCTAGGCGCTGTCGGCTCGACAACATCATGTAAGGTTGCTTTTGTAATTTCTTTGCCACCAAGATGACCGTCTTTTGCGAGCTGATTTGCCAGCTTGCGGCCGACCATGCCCGCAGCACCGATGATGAGAATATGCATAAAATTGACCTCAATTAGGGGTTAAAGCGCAAAACCGCCATCGGCAAGATGGATCTGTCCAGTGGTATAACTTGACTCGTCAGATGCCAAATAAACCGCCAACATGGCAATTTCCTCAGCTGTTCCGAGGCGACCCATCGGCTGGCGATCAATAAAGGCCTGACGTGCAGCAGCTTCCGTAATGCCTTGGGTTTTTGCCAAGGTCACGATGCGCTCATCAAGCGACGGAGATTGAATCGTACCTGGGCAAATCGCGTTCGCACGAATACCCTTTTTGATAAAATCAGCTGCAACAGCTTTCGTTAAGCCGATGACGGCCGCTTTGGATGCACCGTAAACATAACGGTTTGGAATACCTCTGACGGATCCTGCGCCTGATGCAATATTGACGATGGAGCCATGCCCTTTGGCTAGCATACCAGGCATGAAGGCCTTAATCGTACGGTGCATTGATTTGACATTGAGATTCATCGAAAAATCCCAATCTTTATCGTCGCACTCAAGCACGGTGCCATGATGCACAAAGCCTGCGGCGTTGACGAGAATATCAATCGTTCCAACCTTTTCAGCAAAGCTATTGACGGCTTTATCCGACAGCACATCAAGCTTCCGGCGCTTGGCGCGGGAAAGGCCCTCTAATTTATCCGTGTCACGATCGGTCGCCCAAACGATTGCACCTTCGCGAACAAAAGCCTCGGCAATCGCCCGGCCGATCCCTTGGCCAGCGGCCGTTACAACCGCAATCTTTCCTTTTAAACGTCCCGCCATTGTCGTCTCTCCCTTATTTTATTTGAATTCGCTTAATCGTCTTTTTTGCTGCCCCGACGTGTCAAAATTGCTGGGCGATAACCATGCTTCAAACGCAGCCTTTTGTTTTGACCACTCTGAATCGAGAATGGAGTACCATGCTGTATCGCGGTTTCTGCCACGCACCATCATATGCTGGCGGAATATTCCCTCAAAAGAAAACCCAAACCGGACAGCTGCGCGTCTTGATGGTTCGTTTAAAGCGTTACATTTCCATTCATAACGGCGATATCCGAGGGTATCAAAAATATATCGCATCAAAAGATATTGTGCCTCAGTAGCACCGGGCGTTTTTTGAAGCGGTGAGCCGTACATGATGTTACCAACTTCAATAACACGATGGACGGTGTCGATCCGCATCAAGGTCTCATAGCCAACAGCTTTACCTGAAGCCTTATCAATGATCGCATAAAACAATGGATCTTCAGAAGCTGACTTGCGCTCAATATGGGCTCGAAATGCGGCTAGATCTTCAAATGGCGGTTCAAATAAATATTGCCAAATGACATCTTTATCGGGACCATGGGAAGCGGCAAAAAGATTGTCCGTATGCTTAGCGGAATCAAGCGGCTCCAACCGAACATACTGCCCTTCTATTACGACCCGCTCAGGGCGCGGTGCAGGATGCGCATCAAGTTCTTTCCCGATAAGGAGACCGCTGATCGGATCGGGAACTGAAACACTATTATTTGCAGACATGGCGTTCGGCGAGCTTTTCGATGAAGGAATTCTGGTTCAAGGTAAGAGGTTAAGAACGCAAACACTTTTGCCTCTTATTAATGATGGTAGGGATTAGCCCGACCATCACAAGCACAATCGAAGGATAGGATTAATAAGCCTAGTGGTTATCGCGCGCGACGCCAAATTTTTGAGCAACGCGTTGATATTTAACTGCCGGCTTCAGGACCATGCCGTCCGACAGCTGATCCACCATGCTGCGCTGAATTTCCTGCCATGGGGTCTGGCTTGCAGGATATTGGAAGCCGCCATGTTTCATGAGATCCGCACGGCGCTGCGCCAACTCCTCTTTCGAGATCAAAATGTCAGCGGTGCCTTTTTTAAGATCAATCCGCACGCGATCATTCGTGCGCAAGATCGCCAATCCACCATTGGCAGCAGCTTCAGGCGAAGCATTCAGAATCGAAGGCGATCCGGAAGTGCCCGATTGGCGACCATCGCCAATACATGGCAAGGCCATAATACCCTTCTTGATCAGCGCCGCAGGGGGCTGCATGTTTACGACTTCAGCCGCACCCGGATAACCGATAGGGCCCGTACCACGAATAAACAGCATGCAATTGGCATCAATCTTCAATTTTGGATCATCGATACGATGGTGATAATCTTCAGGGCCTTCGAAGACGATAGCGCGCCCCTCAAACGCTTCCGGGTCGTTTGGATTGGAGAGATAGCGCGCGCGGAATTCATCTGAAATAACGCTCGTCTTCATCACAGCGCTATCAAACAAATTACCTTTCAGAACAAGGAAGCCAGCGTCCTTTTTCAAAGGCTTGTTGATCGGGAAAATAACATCCTTATCGATCACGGTCGTGGTGGCACAATTCTCGCCCATTGGCTTGCCATTGGCCGTAAGCGCTCCCTCACGGATAAGCTTCTTTTTCATCAATTCATTAATGACAGCAGGAACACCACCCGCGCGGTGGAATTCTTCACCGAGATATTTTCCGGCTGGCTGCAAATTAACGAGCAAAGGAACCTTATGACCGATCTTCTGCCAATCTTCGACCTTCAAATCGACGCCGATATGACGCGCAATCGCATTGATATGAATAGGTGCATTGGTTGATCCGCCAATAGCCGAATTCACGATAATCGCATTTTCAAAGGCTTCACGCGTCATGATATCGGATGGCTTCAGATCTTCCCAAACCATTTGAACCGCACGAACACCCGTCTCATAGGCAATTTGTCCGCGCTCACGATAAGGAGCTGGAATAGCGGCGCATCCTGGCAATGTCATGCCGAGCGCTTCGGCCAATGAGTTCATGGTTGACGCTGTACCCATCGTGTTGCAATGGCCAACGGATGGCGCAGACGAAGCCACGATTTCCATGAATTCATCATAATTAATTTCGCCAGCAGCAAGCCGCTCGCGTTGACGCCAAACGACGGTGCCCGAACCGGTGCGCTCACCATGGTACCAGCCGTTCAGCATGGGCCCGCCACAGAGCACAATCGAAGGAATATTGACGGTGGCCGCCGCCATAATGCAGGCCGGGGTCGTTTTGTCGCAGCCTGTCGTTAGCACAACACCATCGAGCGGATAGCCGTAAAGGACTTCCACAAGCCCCAGATAGGCAAGATTACGATCAAGTGAGGCCGTTGGGCGCTTGCCCGTTTCCTGAATCGGATGAACCGGAAACTCGAAAGCGACGCCACCAGCAGCCGTAATACCCTCACGAACACGCTTCGCCAGATCAAGGTGGTGCCGATTGCACGGCGACAAATCAGATCCCGTCTGAGCAATACCGATGATTGGCTTACCCGACTGGAGCTCTTCGCGCGTGAGACCAAAATTCAGATACCGCTCCAAATAGAGCGCCGTCATGCCCGGATTTTCAGGATTATCGAACCACAGCTTAGAGCGGAGCTGGTGCTTCTTGATACCCTTGGGCTTGGAGACCGCTTTAACAGTCGAATTCTTCGGTTGTGTCTTTTTTACCGAGGCTTTTTTTGGCGCGGCCATTTTGATCTCCCATTGTGTCTCATTAGGCATGCAAACAAGAATTCTCACATGCGCATTGATTTCCTACCTACCATCGCCCTAAATGCAACCAGAAATCAATAAGGTTAGGTCCAACATCTTGGACGGAGGAGCCCTGCTCATGCTGCATATCATCGACGCCTTTTCACGGATTGGAGAAGAAAATGCCTTCGCCGTTCTTGCCCGAGCGACTGAATTGCAACGCCAAGGCCGGGATATTATCAACCTAGGGATCGGACAACCGGACTTCCGAACCCCGGAAAATATTGTCGAAGCGGCGATTAAGGCCCTGCGTGACGGCCACCATGGTTATACGCCCGCAACGGGCATCCTACCTCTGCGCGAGGCCGTTTCGGCCGATCTCAAAAAGCGCTTTAATGTCGAAGTCTCGCCCGAGCTTGTGATGATCGTTCCAGGCGGGAAGGTGACAATGTTTATGGCCATCCTGATGTTTGGAGAACCCGGCGCCGAAATCCTATATCCCGATCCAGGCTTTCCAATTTATCGCTCGATGATCGAATTTACCGGCGCAAAAGCCGTACCCGTACCGATCCGCGAGGAAAACGGCTTTGCATTTTCAGCCGACGAAACACTTTCCCTGATTACACCGAAAACACGGCTGCTCATCATCAATTCCCCTGCAAACCCAACAGGCGGCGTGACGCCAAAATCGGAAATCGATAAACTGGTAAAAGGTCTTGAGCGCTTCCCCGATGTTGCAATCATGTCCGACGAAATTTACGCGCAAATGACCTATGATGGTGAGCAACATCAGACCCTGCTTGCTTATCCAGAGATCCGTGATCGTCTCATTCTGCTCGATGGCTGGTCAAAAACTTATGCGATGACTGGCTGGCGGATGGGTTATTCTGTCTGGCCGAAGCCACTCTATGACGCGGCGCGTAAGCTCGCAGTCAATTCATTTTCGTGTGTCAATGCGTCCGCACAATATGGAGGTCTTGAAGCACTAACAGGGCCACAAGATGCGGTTCATGCGATGGTGGCTGAATTTGATCGTCGCCGCAAAGTCGTCGTTGAAGGCTTGAATAAATTGCCCGGCGTGTCGGCGGCGACGCCGAAAGGTGCCTTCTACGCTTTCCCGAATATCTCTAAAACAGGATGGCGTGCAAAACCTCTGGCCTCGGCACTTTTGGAAGAGGCTGGTGTTGCCACGATCGGTGGGCCAGATTTTGGCGTGCATGGCGAAGGGTTTATTCGCCTCTCTTATGCCAATTCGACCGAAAATATTTTAAGGGCGCTAGAGCGGATCGAAAAATTTTTGAACGAACACTCGCAGAAGTAATCTGGCCGCTTATCCTACCGCAGTGACGCGCACTCTCTTGCAAGCTGCGTGATGCGCGCCCAATCGCCGGACTTCAACGCTTCCGCCGGCGTGACCCATGAGCCACCAACGCAAATGACATTAGAGAGTGCAAGATAGGATTTCGCTTTGACGACATCAATGCCACCTGTCGGACAAAAGGTAAGGTGAGGTAAAGGAGCACTGAGGGATTTAAGATAATTGATACCGCCTGCAGGCTCTGCTGGGAAAAATTTTAAAACATGATGGCCCATTTCAGCCATGCCCATGGCCTCACTAGCAGTGGCCACGCCGGGCAAAAAAGGCGCCTTAGCGAGGGCAGCCGCTTGGGATAGCTTTGGCGTCGAGCCGGGGCTCACAAGAAAAGTCGCACCGGCCGACATTGCCTCCGAAATTTGGCTCTCGGTCAGAACCGTCCCGGCACCTATTACCGCATCCGGCACTTCATGCGCGATGGCCTCAATCGCCTTTAACGCACCATCGGTTCTAAGGGTAACTTCTAGAACCGTAAGACCGCCATCAACAAGCGCACGCGCAAGAGGCACGGCATCTTCCGCTCCATTGACGGTCAAAACGGGAATGACCGGTACGCTTTTTAAGATGGAAAGGAGCGCATCATTGTTTGGCATTTATATGAATCCTAACATTTTAAGCAGGTAGGGATATTCAAAACGTCGCGGAACGGTACGTCAACGCACCGTCCCCTATTGTTTCAATATAAGATCATCATCGATGCTTATTCAGCGGCCTTTGGTGAGAACGAAGATGTTTCTTTCATTAACCGACGTGCCTCACGCTTCGCCAATCGACGCGCCTTTCTTTGTGCGCTCCATTCACCCACATTCGCAACCATCATGAGAGCAGCCGGTGTCACAACGAGCGTCAAGATCGTCGCAAATCCAAGCCCGAAGACGATCGCCGATGAGAGATGAACCCACCATTGAGTTGAAGGCGCACCGAAGGCGATATCGCGATTAACGAAATCGAGGTTGATACCGAATGCGATGGCCAACACACCCAGAATGGCCGTTACCGCCGTAAGCACCACCGGACGCGCTCTTTCTCGACAGGTTTCAATAATCGCATCATAGGCCGACATGCCTTCTTCTCGGCATCGATCATAGGTATCGATCAATACGATATTATTGTTCACGATCACGCCCGCATTCGCGATGATGCCAATGCCTGTCATAACAACCCCGAAGGCTTGCCCCATGATCATTAGGCCTAACAAGACGCCAATCGTGGACAAAATAACGGCCGTCAAAACAAGAAAGACACTTGAGAATTTATTAAACTGAGCGAGCAAGATCGCAAAGATCAAGAACATCGCCGTGCCAAATGCCTTACCTAAAAACGCGCCCGCTTTGGCCCGCTCTTCATCTTCGCCTTTCATTTTAAAAGTAATGCCTGGGCCAAGATCCATCGCGGATAAATCGGACATGATCTTCTGCTGAACGACAGCGGACTGAACACCTTCATTCACATTGGCCGAAACCGTTATCACGCGGCTAGCCGCCACACGATTAAGTTGGCCAACGCGAGGTGATGGTGTCCGTGTCACGAAATTACCGATCGGCACCGAGCCAACGGGGGCGTTGATCCGTAACTCCTCGATGTCATCAAGCGTCCTTTTATCCTCCGGAAAGCGCAGTATAAGATCAACAGACTTATCGGTATCGATTGGCCGATATTCGGTAATCTTCAGTCCATTTGTTACGAGTTGAAGCGCGGAGCCAACGCCTGTCGCGCTAACGCCATATTTCGAGGCTTCAGCTTTATCGACGTTAATTTTCCAATCGATGCCAGGCAGAGCAAGCCCATTATCGATGTCCCTCACATCGGGCGTCTTCTCCAAAACAGCCGCCACTTTTTTAGCAGCAGGGATGAGATAGTCTGGGTCAACCGCCGCAATCTGGACTTGGACCGCCTTACCAGTTGGCGGACCACCCTTCGGCGCTGTCACTTCGATCGACACACCTGCTATATCGGCCGTTTTAGCTCGAATATCATCCATAATAAGATGAGCCTTACGACGATGCTGCCATTCAATAAATTCAAACTGAATCGAACCGATTGTATCTTCGGAAACTTCGTTTGACCCTTTTTGACCTTCGCCTGCCCGAGCATAGACAGTCTTTAGTTCAGTCATCGGCAATATTCGTTCTTCAACGCGGCGTACAAATTCATCCTTTTCCGAAATCGACAAATTTCCACGAGCGTGAATCTGGACGATACCGTAATCAGGCTCAACATTTGGAAAAAATTCAACACCATTGCCAAACACCCCATAGGCTTTGATAACGGTCACCAACAATAAGAAAGTTGCCGATAGTGTTAGAGAGGGGTGCTTGATGCAAAACCGCACCACATTCATATAGGCGCCTTTATCGCTAGCACGATCATCATGCGGCTTTGCAGCGGCCTTGCCTAACAAAGCACCCAGCGTTGGTGTAAAGAAAAGTGCAACCACAAGCGATGCCGATAACGTGGCTATCAAAGTGAGAGGCATATATTTCATAAATTGACCGACAATGCCGGGCCAAAACAAAAGTGGCGAGAAAGCCGCGACGCGGGTAAGAGTGGCCGCGATTACAGGACCTGCCATACGTTTCGCCGCCATAGAAAAGGCAAGCTTTGGATCCATGCCTTCAGCCATTCTGCGTTCGGCAAATTCAGACACGATAATCGCATCGTCGACCAACATACCCACCGCCAGAATAAGCGCAAACAAGACCACGATATTGACAGTTAGGCCTGCCATTTGCAGCGCCAAAATCCCCGCAAGAAACGAGCCGGGGATTGCAATGCCGATAAAGAGAGATGGCCTACCGCCCAGGACCATCATCATAATGACGAGCACCAAGAGAACGGCGGTAACAACGCTATTTTGTAGTTCGTGCAACATGTCACGAATGGTTTTTGATTTATCCTGACTAAACGAAACGGTGACGGTTGCCGGCCAAGATTTTTGCAATTCTCCGATTACAAATTTCACCGCATCGACGGTTTCGATCAAATTCGAGCCCGTGCGCTTCGATACTTCGATCGCAATCGCGGGCTTACCATTAACCCGGGTAATAGATGTCGCGTCCTTAAACGTGGGGCGCACTTCCGCGACGTCCCCGAGAACTACACTTGCACCCGCGGATGCAGTGACCGGAAGCTTAAGAATATCCTCAGGGCGCTCGATCAAAGCAGGTACTTTAACCGCAAACCGTCCGGTACCACCCTCTAAGGCACCAGCCGTTACCAGACTATTGCTTTGGCTTACTCCCCCGATGAGACCATCAAGGCTAATACCATAGCTTTTCATAAGCATTGGTTCAGCAATAATTTCGACAACCTCGTCGCGAGCGCCACGCAGATCGGCCGAAAGCACGCCCGGAATTTGCTCGATATAATTTTTTGCTGACCTGGCTATACGCAACAAAGTGCGCTCGGGTACTTCGCCGGTGAGGGCTACAACCAAAACCGGAAAGAGAGAGAGGTTCACTTCTCTCACAGCTGGTTGGTCTGCATCCTTGGGTAAATCACGTTTGGCATCGTCGACCTTTGCGCGTACATCGGCCACCGCTTTCGTTGAATCAAAGCCGGCTTCGAACTCTAACAATACAAAGCCGCCGCCCTCAAAGGCTGTTGATCGCATTTCCTTAACATTAGCGACAGATTTTAGCTGCGTCTCCATAGGTCGGAGCAAAAGGCGTTCGGCATCTTCTGGGCTGATGCCGCGTTGGGAAAGCTGAACATAAACAATAGGAACTTTAACATCAGGCTCCGCTTCTTTTGGGATCGTCTGATAAGCAACAAATCCTGCTAAAAGAAGAAAGGCTAAAACGGCCAGCGTTAATCTGGCGTGAGAAATTGCATAATCGACAGGGTTTTTCATCTCAATTGTCCTATGACCAATATTATGAGGAGGCTTTGCCGATTACGGGTTCTACAATTTGACCCTCTTTAACAAAATCCTGTCCCTGCACGATGATTTTCGAGCCTGGTGCAATACCTGCTACATATAAATAGTCGGCCTGATCTTCAACAAGGGTAACCGGAATAAACGTAACGGTTTTGTTGTCATTAACCGCGCGTACACCGAGTTTTCCTTCAGCGGAAAACGTTAACGCCGAACGTGCTACCTTTGTCGCGTCAACGGCCGCAAGATATAGTGAAACTTCCGTTGTTACGCCGTCTGCAATAAGACCATTTGGATTTGAAAGACTGACATCAATCCGATAGGTCCGGGTTTGAGGGCTGGCGCGATTTGAAATGAAGCGGACCGAACCGATAACTTCGCCGCCACCAATGAATCGGACATCAGCACGGTCGCCAACTTTTACACCGCTCAGCTTGCGTTCGGAAATTTCAACAACGGCCAGCATTGGATCGAGTGACATCACTTCTGCCACTTGCGCTCCAGGCTGTAGGCTTTGACCGAGATTGGCTGGAACTTCATTGATCACGCCTGCGACGGGCGCACGGACCATTCCACGGTCGCGCTCGGCCTCAGCTTGAGCAAGCTGTGCCTGAGCACCTTTTAAATCAGCCTCAAATTGAGCAAGATTGAGCTTCGCCAGATTTCCACTTTCTACCAAGAGGCGCTTTGCGTCATATTCTTTTTGGCGCTGCTCTAACCGCGCTTGGGCTTGAGCAACATTTGATTCTCTGGCCTCATCCGACAATACGGCAATGATGTCACCTGCCTGCACAATGGAACCGCGACGTACATTCAGGGCTGTTACGGTCCCATTGGTCCGGGCTACGGCCATAGTTCTTACATCCGCTTCCGTACGACCGGACAATGTCAGCTTTCTGGAACGTGGTTCCACGATTGCAGAAATAACCGTTACGGCAAATGGCTTAGCATCAACTTGGGTCGATGCCGCAACAGGTAACCCGGCTTCCTTTTTACCAATCTGACCAGACGCAATCCAAGCGATTGCAATAACGACTAAAAGAACCGCGGTAATTCTGCTCCAAAGCATCTTCTTTTTCCCGATTGTTAAAATGAATTATTCTAGCATTTAGGTGAGAACTGTATGGCACCGTTCAAAACAGCGCCGATAACACAGAGATTATTGTCAATTTCGCCATGACTATGAAAATCACCGTCAATGGCACGGCGCCTGATCATGCCATCCGAGAGGGTGATAATGAGTTGCGTAAGCGCCTCGACATCAACATTCGGATGAATTTCGCCAGTTTCGCGGGCCCTCAAGAGAACACCACGTATCCCCACGCGTACGTCGGATTGAACTGCAGCAACTTGGGCTGCAATTTCAGGGTCTAAAGCCGCTTCAGACCAAATTTGTAATGCAATGACAGCCTTTTCACGTGGCTGATCAATAAAATGCTTTCGACCAAGCTGTTCGAAGGCTGTCAATAAATTTTGCGCGTTTGATAAATTCGCAAAATCAGCAGCGATTTCCGTCCGATCCCGCTCGACCAATCCGGCGATGATCGCATTTTTCGATGGGAAATAGCGATAGAGATTACCCGGAACCATGCCCGCCTCACGGGCGACATCCTGCATCGTTGTCCGATGAAAGCCATTGAGCGCAAAGCAGCGCTCTGCCGCATCAAGAATTTGCTGACGTCGGTCAACTTGCCGAGTGGATTTAGGGTCGCGAAGCATTTCTTTCCATTAGTGAATGAACATTCATTCGTCAAGCAACCCTCGGTAGTGATCTTTAGGTAGTTCTGCCGAATGCGTCAGCGGTCGATAAGAGTTAGCCTTTTGAATTCGGAAGTATGGGGTTCAAAAATGCGATGGTCCATCTCGATCGGTAAAATTGCGGGCACCGTCGTCAGGATCCATGTGACCTTTTTGCTTTTTCTTTTCGTCATAGGCGTCATAGTTTTTCGGCAAAATGGCGCCGAAGCTGCGTGGGATGCCGTAGCGTTCATCACTCTGGTTTTTGCCTGCATCATATTACATGAGTTTGGCCATATTCTAATGGCCAGATTTTTTGGCATCAAAACGCGAGATGTTACGCTCTTCCCGATTGGCGGAGTGGCCAATATTGAACGGATGCCCGAAAGACCTTATCAAGAGCTACTGGTTGCACTTGCCGGCCCCCTTATAAATTTGGTTATTTTTTTAAGTATTTTCCTTGTCTACGGCAAAGGGCTTAGCGATTTCGACATTGAGAAAATCAACGATACCGGTACGAACTTAGCCATACGTGTTGCGGCTGCTAATGTGATATTAATGACCTTCAATCTACTTCCCGCCTTTCCGATGGATGGAGGAAGAGTGTTGCGCGCAATCCTTGCCATGTGGATTACCAAATCAAAAGCCACTAAAATTGCAGCAACCATCGGTCAGGGGATGGCCCTGTTCATTGGATTTATGGGCTTCTTCGGTAACCCAATGTTAATTTTGATTGCGGTCTTTATTTTTATTGCTGCTGGGAGCGAATCTGAAACGGCAATATTCCACGATATTACGCACGACCTTACCATAAGAGATGCAATGATTGAGGCGCCGGCACGGCTGCATCCACGCGATACAATTCGAACCGTGATTGATTATTTATTAGGCTCAACCGAAAATGAATTTCTGGTTATTGATAATACCGAACTAGAGATAGGAACGATCACCCGTGAAACGTTGCTCCTAGCACTTGCATCGCATGATGATGGAACTCAAATCTCTTCTCTTATGAGCCGACCAGAGCATTTTGTTTACGAATATGATTCCCTCGAAAACGCATTAACAATTTTCGAGCGGTGCAATGATCAAGCCCTCATTGTCAAAGATATCAATAACCAAATCTCAGGGCTTATTTCCAGGGCCGCCATTGCCCAAGCGATCCTCATTAAAACCGCCCGTCCCGATTGGAAATTTTTTCGGGGCGGGATTTTATCGAAGAGCCTACCGAAATTTAGCCACGGCCAGCGAGTGGCATCTTTGTTGCCATAACGGTAATCGTCGAAACATTTGCATCTAGTGGCAGGCTAGACATAAAAACAACGGCGCTGGCGACATTGCTCACATCCATCGTTGGCTCTGCTGCGACCGTTAAATTTGCCTGAAGCACACCCGTGCTCATTTTTTGAGTCATATTGGTTGCTGCATTTCCAATATCAATCTGGCCACAGGCAATATCGTATTTTCGGCCATCAAGGGATGTCGATTTTGTGAGCCCGGTAATCGCGTGCTTTGTAGCGGTATAGGGCGCAGAGTTTGGCCGTGGTGTTTGGGCTGAAATGGAGCCATTATTAATAATACGGCCGCCACGAGGGTTCTGATCCTTCATAATTTTGAAGGCCTCTTGCGTGCATAAAAACGCAGCCGTCAAATTAGCACCAAGCACGGTTTGCCACTGCTCGAAGGTAATGTCTTCGAGATTTATGGGCGGCGCATTCGTACCAGCATTATTAAACAGGATATCAAGCCGACCAAATCTCTCTTTCGTTTTCTCAAAAAGACGATGGACGGCAATCGGATCGGCAAGATCCGTTGATACCGCAAGCGTTGGAACACCATAGCTTGCACCTAAAGTGGCCGTCTCATCGAGCGCATCCTGACGGCGACCGGCCAATACAACACTGTAGCCTTCTTTCATCATTGCAAGCGCCACGGATCGGCCGATACCTGAGCCGGCGCCCGTAATCATTGCAATTTTTCCGTTACCATTCATGATCGAATTCCCACAGTGTTGAAATAATTATTTTATACAGTAAGGCGGTCTAATGCCCGACCAAATCCGTCAAAAATATCATCGATTTGTTTGTCGGTTATGATGAGAGGCGGGCAGAAGGCTAAAATATCACCGATTGGACGGAAAATGACGCCCTCTTCATGACCAAGCTCAGCTAGTTTTAATCCAGTCGCGCCTGGCTTTTCAAATCCAGCCTTGGTCTTTTTATCGGCTACAAGCTCAATGGCGCCGATCAATCCAACACCGCGCGTTTCACCGACAAATGGGTGATCTTTGAAACTATGTAAGCGTTGCAGAAAATGAGGACTGAGCTCATTCACACGCCCCATAAGATTCCGCTCTTCAATAATATCTAGATTTTCCATTGCAACCGCCATCGCAAGCGGATGGCCAGATGTAGTAAAACCGTGAGCGAATGTTCCAATTTTTGCGGTATTATCCGCAATAACATTATAGATCTCGTTGGTAAATGTAATCGATGCCAATGGAACATAAGATGACGTGATTTGCTTCGAGCAAATCATGAAATCTGGCTTAATGCCGTAGGTATCGGAGCCCCAGACATTTCCGGTACGCCCAAAACCATTGATGACCTCATCAACCACAATCAGTATGTCATATTTACGGCACACTTCCTGCATTTTCGTCCAATAGGTCCGCGGTGGAATAAATACGCCACCAGCGCCCATAACAGGTTCGCCAATAAAGGCCGCGACTGTTTCAGGCCCTTCAGCCAAAATCTTGTCTTCAAATTCCTTAGCAAGACGGGTTGCAAAGTCCTCTTCGGACTCATCTGCTTCAGCAAAGCGATAATGATGAGGGCAAGTGACGTGTTTAATTTGCGGAAATGGAAGGTCAAAATCACGATGATTATTTGGCAAGCCCGTCAGGCTCGCCGACATCATGGTGATGCCGTGATAGGCTTTAATCCGCGATATGATCTTTTTCTTTTCAGGCTTGCCCCTGGCATTATTATAAAACCAGATCATTTTAACGACGGTATCATTCGCCTCTGACCCTGAATTCACAAAATGGGCCTTACCCATATTGCCAGGAGACATTTTGACCATACGCTCCGCCAAGGCGATCGCCGTTGGATGGGATTTATGCGAAAACGAATGATAGAAAGGCAATTCGCTCATCTGCCGGGTAGCGGCTTGCACCAAGCGATCCTCGCCAAAGCCTACGGCAACGCTCCAAAGTCCTGCCATAGCCTCAATATATTCTTTGCCCATATCATCATAGACATAAACACCTTTGCCCTTTGAAATGATCATTGGGCCAACTTGCTCATGCCGTCGCGCATTCGTTACGGGATGAAAATAATATTCAATATCGCGAGCGGCGAGGGAATTAGGCAAGGCTGTCATAAATGTCTCCGGCAATTATCGGCTGAACCATAATCTTCATAACGATCATAACCTGCTAGCGCTGGAAAGGAAAACCCCACCCGCAACCAATATGGGCTAAGCAGCCCTGCCTTTATAGCGGAGCAAAATCAATAATCCTCCGGCAATTAGGCCCCAAAAGGCACTACCAACTCCAAAAAACGTAATTCCGGAGGCCGAAACGAGAAAAGTAATGGCTGCCGGCTCCCTCAACTCGCTGTCCGAAAGGGCAGAAAATAGCGCCGTTGAAAACGCGCCAATAAGGGCTAAACCCGCCACGGCTTCGATATAAATCGGCGGTGATACACCAATGATCGAGGTCGCCGCTCCAGCAAAAATACCCAAAATAATGTAAATTACCCCTGAAGCAATTCCGGCCCAATAACGTCTATTTTTATCTTTATGAGCATCGGGGCCAGCACACATCGCGGCTGTAATCGCTGCTAGATTGACGGCATGGCCACCAAAAAAGTTAGAAGTTAAAGAGAGAATACCCGTAACGGTGAAGAGTGGCCCTGGCTCAGGCTTAAAGCCATTTGCGGCGAGAACAGCCACTCCGGGAATATTTTGTGAAGCCATCGTTACAATAAAAAGGGGGAAAGCAACGCTCAAAAATGCGGGAACCGAAAAGACGGGTATTATGAGGGTTGGAGCAGCAAACAAGTCGATTGATGAAAGCAATACATCGCCTTTGGTCATTCCCATGACGAAAATAACGCTTACTAACGCTGCTGGTACAGCCAATAGCCTCTTAAATCGACCCATTATTGCCCAAACCAATATGATCAGAAGGCCGATTGTCGGACTTTCTGAAACCGCATGAACCGGCGCCAGACAGAGATGCAACAATATTCCGGCTAACATCGCATTCGATAAAGGTGCCGGAATAGACGATACCGCTCTGCCAAGCGGCTTAAAAACCCCCGAAAAAATTAGCAATAGGGAAGATATCAGAAAGGCACCCACTGCACCGGCATAGCCGCCCTCTATAAAACCGGTTGTCGTCAGGAGCGCAGCCCCCGGCGTGGACCAAGCAACGCTAATAGGCATTCGAGACAAAAGGCTCAAAATAACGCCACCAAGACCCATCGCTATCGCCAAAGCCATTATACCCGACGTCGACTGAGCGGGCGAAGCACCCGCCGCTTGCAAACCATGAAGAACGATAACAAAGGAACTAGAAAAACCGACAATGCCGGCTAGACTTCCGGCCACAAGGGCTTGGGTAGAAATCGAATACTTAGACGTCATCTGAACTTCCGAAGCAGCATTGGACAATATCCAATCAATGCATCGAAGAGAATCCGGATGACAAGCCCTGATAACAAAAATTAAAGTCGATCTTTATCAAAGTCCTCACAAGACTCCCCAAATTCGGCAAGAGCCGTTTCGAGATAATCCGATAAAAGCGGGGTACCGAGGAGGTATTTACTGACAGAACCCGAACGTCTGGCGCGAGCTTCAGCAACCGCCAGCTGCCAATCAGCGGATTCATAGTCGCCTCGTCCGATCCACATCATGGCAACAACCGCATTTTGCTCGTCTTCATCCATCGCATCGATAAAGCCTAATAATTCCGCTTCTGTTGGCGCTTGGCCATCATGCGTTAATATGCTTGAGAAGCCATCATCCGTTTCGTTAGACGCGTCGGCCTCAATATCGGTATCCTCCATAGCCAATTCGCGTGACTTTAAAATGATAAAGCAAATCTTTTCTGGATTGATGTCCGGCATTCCCTCGTCGATCGGAACGGAAAGATTCTCACCCTCCAACCAATCTTTTGGCATTTTGTCGGTCTGCTTTGTTTCACTCATGTTTCAGCTCCATCCAAAAAAGGAAGAATGCTAAATCAATGATCGTAAGGTGCTACGGTTCCATTGCTATGAGCAACAGTCCTTATAACTGACACGGATCAATGCCTGCCCAAATCGGTTTGATAAATTAAATCATCACTTCTTTCAGGAGAAACCGATGATATTATTAAAAAAGGCGTCGATCGTTTGTTTGGCTGCTAGCGCCCTGTCCTTTCAATTCCTTGGATTACCTGTTCATGCCGCAGAAGCGCCTGGATGGGGTCCGGGGCACGGTATGATGTGGGCTGGCCCAACCCATAATTGGTTTGGCTGGGGCATGTCCGCACATTTTTGTGGTGACGATGGCAAGAAAAATATCACCCATTTTATGGCGCTTATCGATAAAACAGTTACTCCAACAGCCGCGCAAAAACCAAAGGAAGAGGAACTCACCAAAGCATTTGAAAGGGCTCAAGATGACCTAATTAGCCTGTGTGAAAAGCCGCATGAAGGGCAATGGTCGCCAGTAGAGCGTTTGACCGTGGCAGAGTCAAATCTCGCAGCGATGATTGCAGCCATTCATACCGTTAAGCCAACGCTAGAAGCGTTTTATGCAAGTTTGAACGATGAACAAAAGAAGAAAATTGATCAACTCAAACCAGATTGGCGCATGCGATTGAATTGGGTAAGATAATGCCTTCAATTCTGCCTGATAGCCACCCGCTTAATCAGAGTACCGATATCGATCGTCTTTTACATGCCGGAACCGCTCGCTTAACGGGTGGCGTTTCTCTAATCGGGTTAGGTCTTGCTTGGTTCGACTGGGCTAGCCATTTACTGACATCGCCCGGTCGACAAGCTGAACTCATACGAAATGCGTCGGTGGATGTAATGCGGCAATTCGATAGCACCGTAGGAGAATTGTCAGGACAATCTCATACGACGGCAATGGAATATGCAGATAGGCGTTTTAATTCACCAAATTGGAAGAAGCCGCCATATTCAATACTCGTTCAAAATTTTCGTGCTGTAGAACAATGGTGGGATGAAGCTTTTAAAATTCACGGAGTAAGCGGAAGGCACCAAGCCATATTAGCCTTTTTAGCTCGGCAATACCTCGATATTTTTTCGCCAACAAACGGATTTCTCACGAACCCGGATATTGTAAGGCGCACCGTCGAAACAAATGGCGTTAATCTTTTCAATGGCTGGCTTAACGCCATTGATGACGTTGCAGCATCGGCTTTAGCTAGAGAAAAATCGAGAAAAGCGCAGATATCGTCAATTGGTAACGAAGTGGCAACTTCGAAGGGTGCTGTCGTCGCGAGAACAAGAATTGCAGAGATTATTCAATACACCCCAACGACGTCAAAAGTTCATCAAGAGCCAATTGTGATCGTTCCTGCTTGGATAATGAAATATTATATATTGGATTTATCGAAGCAAAACTCACTTGTCCGTTACCTCGTGGATCAGGGCTTTACCGTTTTCATGGTATCTTGGAAGAACCCGGACCAAGAAGATCGCGATGTAAGCCTTGATGATTATCGAACTTTGGGAGTTTTAGCCGCAATTGACGCTGCCATTAAGATCACGGGCGCAGAAAAAGTGCATGGTACAGGTTATTGTCTTGGCGGTACACTATTGGCAATTGCCGCGGCCGCTATGGCGCGCGACGGCGATAGGCGTTTAAAAACATTAAGTCTTTTTGCTTCACAAATCGATTTTCATGATGCGGGTGAGCTTCGTCTATTTATAAATGATAGTCAGCTTGCCTTGATTGAAGACATGATGTGGATGCACGGCTACCTAAAAGCCGAAGAGATGGCTGGTGCCTTCCATATTCTTCGGTCAAATGATCTGATTTGGTCTCGACTTATCAATAGCTATGCAATGGGCGAACGAGAGAAGCCCCTGGATATCATGCTGTGGTCAGACGATTCAACCCGCATGCCTTATCGCATGCACTCCGAATATCTGCGGCAACTTTATTTAGAAAATCGATTAGCCGAAGGAGCGATGATCGTCGATGGGCACCCTATTACGCTAAGAGCAATTGCCATTCCGATTTTCCTTGTGGGAACCGAATGGGATCACGTCGCGCCGTGGCGATCAGTGTTCAAATTGCATTTGATGACAGAAAGAGATGTAACATTTGTTTTGACGAATGGCGGACATAATGCCGGAATTGTTTCCGAGCCTGGACATAGTGGCCGATATTTCAGAATTGCAACACAGAAGGCTTCGGGAGCCTATATTGACCCCGACACTTGGCTCGAGGTTGCCGAATATAAAATTGGATCATGGTGGCCTGAATGGGCATTGTGGCTCAATGAAAATTCACCAAACAAAACAGAGCCACCTACCTTAGGAAGTCCATTGAACGGTTACCCCATTATAGGTCCAGCGCCAGGTGAATTTATCCTTGGCTAGTTGGCGGATTTGAATTGATAAACCGCAAGGACAAATGATAAAGATCGGTTAGATTTTGCCTACTATTTTGGATTTTTCTAACAGAAGGAGGCTTAATCATGAACGATAGCGATCTTCGACAATTGGTAATCGATGAGTTGGAATTTGAACCGGCGATTGACGCCTCTAATATCGGCATTGCGGCAAAGGATGGCATTGTAACGCTATCAGGCTTTGTATCAAGTTATGCGGAAAAAATGACTGCGGAACGTGCGGTTAGACGCGTCAAAGGCGTTCATGCCATCGCTCAAGAAATTGAGATACGCTATGCAACGGATAAAAAAATAAATGATGATGAGATTGCGCTTCGGTGTGTCAACATTATCAATTGGGATACCACGCTACCTGACGATAAAATAAAGGTTAAGATTGAGCGTGGGTGGGTTACTCTTACCGGTGAAGTGCCATGGCATTTTCAGAGAATTGCTGCGGAATCTGGCGTTCGCAAGATTACAGGAGTGACTGGGATCACCAATCTTATTTCAATTAAGGCCCATGTACAGGCTTCTGATATAAAAAAGAGGATTGAAGAGGCTCTTAAGCGTAGTGCAGAAGTCGAAGCCAACTCTATTAGAGTAGTGGTTACAGATTCAAGTGTTAGACTAGAAGGAAAGGTTCATGATTGGCGCGAGCGTGAAATTGTTGAAAAGGCAGCTTGGAGTGTACCTGGCGTTATGACGGTTGACGATCGAATGACCGTGTGAATATCGAAAGGCCGCCAGAAATGGCGGCCTTTTCCGCTATGCTAGTTTATACGCAGAAATGGCCGTTTCACGCCAAAATTTTCTTTTTTCGTCTAAACTTGCTTTTGTCAATATTTCATCAAGTATATCAACCCACGTCGGATAATCTAGGGCTAGAGTAGCGACTGTCCAATCGCTACCAAACATAACTCGATTGAACCCGAATACGTCGATCGTATGCTCAATGTAGGGACGAAGTTGCTCGCGCGTCCAAGACTTATGATCGGCTTCAGTAACAACACCCGATATCTTACATACAACATTAGGTAATCTTGCCAACTCCCGCATTTGGCTTTTCCACGGCTCGACAATTGCATTCCGAATATCGGGCTTGCCTATATGATCAAATATAAAAGATACATCGGGACAGCGCTTAATCAGTTCGATTGCGTAAGCCAATTGGTAGTGCTTGATACAAATATCGAAACTGAGATCATATTTTTTTAACAATTTGACGCCATCGATAAACGCTGGATTCAAAATAGCAGTTGGATCAGGCTCCTGTTGAAGCAAACGGCGGACACCTTTAACTCCCGGTATTGTTTTTAGGTCTACGAGATCAGCTTCGACTGATTTACCCTTGTGTATTGGGGCATGGGCAACTATCGCACCGATTTTTTTATCTTTTTCAGCTAAACCAGCTACGAACCTTGCTTCGTCGAGATGAAACCCAGGGTCAACATCAACTTCGACAAAAACCAACTGTTCAACGTCGACCGAGCCACGTGCTTGGTCGAATTCTGGCATCCGCGTAGTATGTGCCAATTGAGGCACCCCCGACATCCACGAATAGCTTAATTTCTCAATATCATAGAGGTGAACATGAGAATCAATAATTGGGAAATCAGGCATGCGCTCCTCCTAAGATCAGTAATTTTATTTTTTCCGATAATCGTCCAAGCAATAGGGATGAGGCAAGTCTGAATTGATCCCTTTTAAGATTATTTGACAGGCCGTGCCGGCAACCTTACCAATTTGAGCATGACAAGCTTAGTTTCGCTTCAAACGGGGTATGAAAAGGTGGGCGACGGACAGGCGCGTAATGCGCCGCGAGCGTTTGATGTTGGTTGGATAGACGATATTCGTATTAATCTATCGGCCGTCGAACGCCGCTCCGGAACATTGCCCGGACGGCGAACCGTTAAAAATGAAGCGCAGGCCGCTTGGTTGCTCAAAGCCATAACCTGTATCGACCTTACAACGCTGGCTGGCGACGATACTGAGGGGCGGGTTCGGCGGTTGTGCGCGAAAGCGTTACGTCCCGTTCGCGAGGATATTCTCGAAAAACTTGGAATGGGTGACCGGACCATTAGAACGGGCGCCATCTGCGTCTATCATCGCTATGTAGCCACAGCGGTTGAAGCGCTAGGTGCCTCGGGAATACCCGTTGCGGCTGTTTCCACGGGATTTCCGGCGGGGCTTGTCCCCCACGACGTGAAACTTCGGGAAATTGAAGCGTCCGTTAAAGACGGCGCCCAAGAAATTGATATTGTGATCACTCGCGAGCACGTTCTGACGGGTAACTGGAAAGCGCTCTATGATGAAATGCGGGATTTCCGGCAAGCCTGCGGAAAAGCCCATGTTAAGGCCATTTTGGCGACGGGCGACATTAAAACGCTTCGAAATGTTGCAAAAGCATCAATGGTTTGCATGATGGCTGGCGCGGACTTCATTAAAACATCGACCGGAAAAGAAGCGTCCAATGCCACCCTTCCGGTTTCGCTTGTTATGCTCCGGATGATCCGCGACTATCACGAACGGACGGGAATAAAGGTCGGTTTTAAGCCGGCTGGCGGCATAAGTGCGGCCAAGGATGTTCTGAATTATCAGTTTTTGATGAAAGAAGAGCTTGGGCGGGAATGGCTTGAACCTGATTTATTCCGGGTAGGCGCTTCTAGCCTCCTGGCCGATATCGAGCGGCAGCTAGAACACCATGTGACAGGCCGCTATTCGGCCTATAATCGGCATTCTGTGGGCTAATTTAATGAGCGTTGCGAACTATTTCGATACGATGGGTTATGGAACCGCGCCTGAGGCCGATAAGGAAGTTAGGGCTTGGCTTAAGACCCATGGCGATGGATTTGGCCATTTTATTGGTGGCAAATGGCATGCCCCCCATTCAGGGCACTATTTTGAGACGTTTGAGCCGGGAAGCGGAAATAAGCTCGGGAAAATTGCTCACGGCTCGTCTGAGGATGTCGATTTGGCGGTTACAGCCGCAAAAGCGGCATTAGCTCCGTGGCAAAAGTTGGGCGGGCCAGGCCGGGCGCGGCATCTTTATGCGTTGGCGCGTATGATTCAACGGCATAGTCGCCTCTTTGCGGTGCTTGAAGCGTTGGATAATGGCAAACCCATTCGCGAAACGCGGG
>Ga0136644_10000882_pt1 | contig 24052 bp, 21 predicted proteins | sample C_130820_EF_Meta_FD_94780 | JGI IMG/M metagenome (GOLD analysis project Ga0136644, IMG submission 94780) | Freshwater microbial communities from Lake Croche, Canada to study carbon cycling - C_130820_EF_MetaG (v2) (version 2) | ecosystem: Environmental > Aquatic > Freshwater > Lake | place...
CAAGCCAAAGTGAGCTATGCAGAAAATGGATGCAATGGTGATTGCCACTGTCGACGTCATGTCGTCAAACGAAGTTTTTAGCTTGATGTTGTAAAAAGTCGATCTATCTAAGCCTTCCACAGTCCTTGACTTTGGTACTGCGGTCCACTCTGCTTGCGAAAAGTATCTATTGACGCGAGAGATGGACGTAAACGTAGCTTTTTTGGAGATGGAAGAGGCATGGTCAAAAAAATCGGGAGTCGAAGGATTTACTCCTGAAGCGCTTGAAAAAGCAAAAGTCGAGGCAAGCGCGATACTAGCGGAAGTCCCCTCCTTCCTTGATAAGGAATTTCCGGGATGGGAAACTGTCGACGCAGAGCATCAGCTCTACGAGCCCGTAGACAATCATCCTCACGCATTTAAGGGATTTATAGATGCAGTGATCAAAGCCAAGGGCAAAAAGGGAGAGACGATCTATTGGATCCTTGACTGGAAGACCACAGCTCGTGGTTGGTTTCGAGAAAAGAGATCTGATGAAATGGTAAAGGCTCAGCTTGCCCTCTACAAGAATTATTGGTGCCAAAAAAATCCCCACGTTTCCTTCAAGGATGTAAGATGCGGATTCGTTCTCTTAAAAAAGAGCGCAAAACCAGGAGAACACTGCGAACTTTTTTCTGTCTCATTGGGGGAAGTTCCTATCAAAAAGTCTTTGAAGGTGGTAAGCAATATGCTTACCTCCGTGAAAAGAGGCATTGTTCTAAAAAATAGAGATTCTTGCACTTATTGCGAATATAAGGGCACAGAGCATTGTTCCTAAAAAAGATTACAAAGTAAAGAAAAATGTTACGATAGGGTCTAGAGATGACAAACAAAAAGACGATCTTGGTGCTTAGCGATCATCCGCTTTCTACTTCTGGTGTAGGAACTCAGGCGAGATGGCTAATAAATGGTCTCGTAGCGACGGGAAAGTACAGTTTTCGTTGCTTCGGCGGTGCCGTTCGACACGAAAACTATGAAGTGAATGTAGTAAATCCGGACTTTATCGTCAAACCTACGAATGGATTTGGCGATAGAAACATGCTGAGAAAAGCTATAGCTCAAATCAAGCCCGACGCTCTTATGCTTTTTACGGACCCACGATTCTTCATTTGGGTATGGGAAATGGAAGAAGAAATAAGAAGAGTCTGTCCAATAACATATTGGCACCTTTGGGACAACGACCCATGGCCAGAGTTCAATAGGGTTCTTTATGAGTCTACCGATTTGATCAATTGCATAAACTATCCAACGTATAAAATGCTCAAAGAAAGATTCCCGGAAAAGACCAATTACGTCCCGCATGCGGTACCAAAAGATCTTTACTTTCCGCTCCCAAAAGATGAGGTCGTAAAATTTAAGAGAAGCCTTCTTGGAAACCAGAGGGAAGATCATTTTGTGGTCGGTTATGTCAGCAGAAATGCAAGAAGAAAGATGCCGAGTGATATAATCAACTCATGGAAAATGTTCTTAAATGACCTTGAAAAGAAGCATGGTCATAAAAAGGCAGCCCTCGTCATGCATACCGATCCTCTGGATCCAGAAGGTCCAAATTTACATCATGTCATAGAGATGATGGGAGTGAAGGACAGCGTATTCTTTTCAAACAAAAGAATTGGTTTTCAAGACATGAATACACTTTACAATGTATTCGATACAGTAATCAACAGAAGCTGTAACGAAGGATTCGGTCTTGGCACTTTAGAGGCAATGATGTGCGGTAAGCCTATTATCGCTATTAAAACAGGAGGCCTTACAAGACAGGTCGAAGACCATGAGACGGGAGAACAGTATGGAATTGGACTAGATCCCGAAGTTCGATCCTTGGTGGGAAATCAAATGGTACCATACATTTATGAAGATTTTATTTCCCACAAGACTCTTGCGGATGCTTTCATGAAAATGTACGATTTTGGACCAGAAAAAAGAAAAGAGATAGGGGAAAGAGCTCTTAAACATGCTCTTAAAGACTATAGCATAGAAGGTATGATAAGCGAGTGGGATAGAACATTGATGAATACAATAGAAAATTGGGACCCTACAAAGCTCTGGTCTTGCAAGGAAATATAAAATGAAAAAAGTAGTTTTAAGGGGTCCTGTATTGACGCAATCAGGTTACGGTATCCACTGTCGTCAAATAGCAAGTTGGTTGAATAGCAAAAACGTCGATCTAAAGTACCAGGTTCTGCCATGGGGAGATACCCCCTGGATATTAGATGTGAAATATTCAGATGGTCTAATAGAAAAAATTCTTCAAAATACTGTGGACGTCTCTGATGGTGTAAAGTACGATGTATCTTTTCAACTTCAATTGCCAAACGAATGGGATAATTCTTTGGCTAAGTTCAACGTGGGGATGACAGCGGGGATAGAAACCGACTTTTGCAATCCGTCTTGGATAGAAAGTTGTAACAAGATGGATGCGATCGTTGTCCCATCAACGCATGCAGAAAGCTCTTTAAGAAAGAGCGGAAGGATAGAAAAGCCGGTATACGTAATACCAGAATCTTTTTGCAAAGATATATTGAGCTCTGAAAAGCCAGATCTACCTACATTTTCTACAAACTTTAACTTTCTAGTTTTTGGTCAGCTTACCGGAGACAATCCGATGAATGATCGTAAAAATATACTATACACGATTAAGTGGCTATGCGAGTCTTTCAAAGATGATAGTGACGTTGGAATTGTTCTAAAAACTAATATGGGAAGAAATACCCAGATTGACAAAAGAAGAACTCAACAAATGATTGATTCTGTCGTAAAAGAGTGCAGAAAAGGCTCTTTTCCAAGAATACATCTCATACACGGTGAAATGTCAGATTTGTACGTCTCTTCTCTCTATGTTCATCCACAGATAAAAGCTCTTGTTAGTCTTACGCGAGGAGAAGGATACGGATTACCAATTCTGGAAGCTGCAGCGAGCGGACTACCGATTATAGCGACCGGATGGTCTGGCCATACGGACTTTTTGAAGCACGGAAAGTACATAGATGTCTCTTATTCATTGAAGGAAATACACGGTTCGAGAGTGGACAATAAGATCTTCATGAGAGGATCGAAGTGGGCAGAAGCCAGCGAAGAAGACTTCAAGAAGAAGGTAAAAAAGTTTAGAGAAAATTCTTCGATTCCAAGGGAGTGGGCGACAGAGCTAAGAAAAGAGATATTAGGAAAGTATTCTAAAGAAAAAATAGAAGAATGTTACAATAAACATTTTGAAAGCATCATATGATTTATGCAATAGTTTTACTCTCTGCTTTTTCTTTATTTTCTTCTACAGTGTTGCTTCTTAGTATAAGAAAAAATCTACAGTTCGTAGAACTTATCGAAGACTTTTTTGAAGAAACAGAAGAATCGATAAAAATACTTGAGTTCCATCTATCAAAGATAGAAAAAAAATCGAAACTAGAGATCATGCTGGACGATCCAATCATTAGAGAGCTTGTGAACGATATAAAGAAGTCCAAGGAGGCTGTTCAGCTCGTCAAAGATAAAATGTCAACTATTGTAGAAGAAAGTGAATGAACATGCCACCTAAAAAAGAGCAAAAAAGAAAGAAGAATGATTCTTCAATAAAAGCAAAGAATCCGTTGAAGTTATATTTCAACTCCGACACCCAAAATGCAATAGTGCAGTTCCAGGTCTTGAAAGAAAAAAAGAAAAAAGACAAGATCTATGTCGATGAAATACTCCCTGCGTTCGAAAAGTTAGTAGAAAATTTGATAAACATACACAAGTTTAGCGGACTTCATGACTCTTATGAAGATTTAAAAAATGATTGTGTAAATTTTCTTTTTGAGACAATCGAAAAATTTGATGCCAACAGGGGAACAAACGCTTTTTCTTACTTCAACGTAGTTGCAAAAAATTGGTTAATCATAAGGACAAAGCAAAAGTCTCAAAAAATAAAGAAGAACGTCAGTCTTGATGAGCCTGGAAATCTATTATCATACGAAAAAGACATCATTGAAGAACACTGCTCTCTTCCTTCTCAAGATAGTATACTTGATAATTTTCATTCCGCAGAAGCTACTATTAAGATACTTTACGAAATTAGAGAAAAAGTCAGAACAGAAAATGAACTGAGCTGCATCAATTCCATAATAACGATTTTTGAAAACATAGAAGAGGTCGATCTTCTAAATAAAAATGCGATTCTTCTTTACATGAGAGAGCTTTCTGGGCTTACCCCCAAACAGCTTACTACGACCATGCAGACCGTAAAAAAACACTATAAAAAAATAAAATTAGAAGAATCGAGGATGGAGGCTTAACATGTCTGAGCCTGTTGGAATATCTGAGATTGCTTTAGAAGAAAAAATTCGAGATTTTTCTTCTCTTCTAGACCAGATCGAAGGTCTTTCCGATAAAAAGAAGAAGTTATGGAAAGAAATTTATGAAAACGCGATATACGACCGCCAAAATGCGTACATGCTTTTTACGAGACTTGTAAAAATTGTTGAAGACAAGAGCACGGAGCATGCTGTACACGGTAAATCTTTGTCGTCGTATATAGAAAAAATGAGTAAGTCCAATGATCAACTTATCAGACTTGCGGAATTAATAGCTAAAATTGACGATAAAGAAAAAGATATAGATACCGAAGAAATGTTCAAAAAGATAAACGGTAAGTAAAAATGGTATACGATCCGAACGACATACACAGGATAACAGAGGGAAGTACACCTTACGTAATACGAGAAATAAAAAAATACGCCAGGGACCCTCTTCCTGTCTTTTACAGGTATGTTGTCTTGGATTGCGTTACGGATCCACACGTCATAGACGAGACAAAACTTTCTTATTGGCACGACATATTACAAGTTTCTAACTGGAAATATGCCAGTATATTACCCAGAAATACGATAATTGCGCAGAGGATACTCAACAACCAAATAAGATTTTCTCAACCAATCTTTTTGTTTCCATTTTTCCCGTCCCATATCTCTTTTCCTTGTAAACCAGGAGAGATGGTCTGGGCAATGTTCGAAGATCCATCTGCAAAAGTAAAAGAAATAGGTTATTGGTTCTGTAAGATCACTGAGCCTCACTTTGTCGACGACGTAAATCATACGCATCATGCTCGGCAGTTGGACTCTTCTTTCGTATCCTTTACCAAGGATAAATACGAGCTGCAAGAAAACCCTGTGTACGATTTGACTAACGGCGTAGCCGTAAAAGATTCTGACGGTAGTCGTAGAGTGAGAGAAAATACTGAAATAATCGAAGGAAGCGAATCCGTCTTTGAAGAAAAGTTGAGATTTTCTGACGCGAGTAAAATGACACAATATGAAGCTGTGCCTAGATTTAGAAAAAGGCCTGGTGATGTTGTACTGGAAGGGAGTAACAATTCCCTCATCGTGCTTGGAACCGACAGGACGGGGCCCGCAGTTAATTATGATCCATTGAATCCGAACGAAAAAAGTTACGGCATAATAAACAAAATAGATCTACAAAGTAATGATCTAAGCGGTAGCGCTGGATCTATAGACATGGTTGTCGGGCGGGGAACCACCGAAAGGACAGGTGGTAAGGTCGCAAATACAGTGAGCGTCACCAATGATCATGACGTCATAAAACAGGAACTTGGAAAATCAAAAAAAGAATTGTCTCAAGATGAAGGAGACCCGGATTTTGTAAACGATAGAAGCAGAGTGCTGATATCACAAAGGACGAACCCGGACACCAACTTTGGAATCGACGGGTACAATAGCGTAAACTTTGGTATCAACGATTCTCCCGAAGGTGACGCGGCGATAGTGATTAAATCAGACAAAGTTAGGATCATAGCAAGATCCGACATATCGTTTATAGTGACGGATTTCGACCCAGTACCTCCTCTTGGGGATAAACAGGGATATAAGTCTGATAATACAGACACAGGCAGGTTTGCTTCTATCACAATAAAACAAGATGGAAATATTGTCTTTACGCCATCGCTTAAAGGTTACATAAAGTTGGGGGGAGATGACGCAAGTAAAGCCATACTTTGTACCGAAAGACCAGCCAGCGCAGTCGATGGAGTCGTCACTGCTATGCCCATAGCATCAACGGGAGGCGGATTTGTTGGAACAAACGGTGGAACAGTCGTGGACAAAGAAGCGGTGGCTTTTCAAAGAAGCCCTGATCTAGGAACTTTCTCCACAAAAGTTTTGGTTGTCTAGGCGGACTTATGGGAATACTACAGGATATTGGAGTCTTAGAAAAAAACAAAGATGGTAAAGTTGTTCTAACAGAGGACGCTTGGCTTACTTTTGTTGATGATGTAAAAAAAAAGTTGACGACGTCAGAAGGAGTCTTTCCCTTTAAGCTAGACTGTATGTCGGATGCTCCTCCGGATCCGTACGCAATAATGATGGTGCTGGAAAATCCAAACCTCTTTCCAGAATTTCACACAAAATGGAGGGATATATACGAAAAAGCGGTCCTTCCTCTTGACGAAAAGGGATCTTATGGTCTTAGCCAAGCGCTGGGCGGAATTCCCATCGCGGATCCCACAGCGTTGGCGAGCAGTTTGGAGATTCCACCACCAGATATGGATCTTCCAGGAGTGTTGGCGCTGGTCACCGCGCCGCCACCGCCACCGGCTGTCCCCCCTGAAATAACCATAAAAACTCAGGTGATGCCGATACTAGCGAAGGGCGGAGACAAGGACATCGCTGACCCAATAAAAGAAGTAGAAAATATTGCAAAAATAAAGGCTGCATTGGCAGAACCTCCATTACCTCCAATCCCAGAAATACCAGATCCAAGGCTTGCAGAGTTAGGATACACCGATCAAGCAAAATATCTTACCGAAGTCTGTTTGTCGCCAGTAAAAACTCAATTAAGTCTACAAATCCCAGACACTATTCTTAAGATACCGAGTCTTCTTGGTGATATACCAAAGGGCTTGTTTGATCTTGTCTGTAGCAAGTCTATAGAAAATCAACCAAAATCAATCGATGAATGTACGTTTGAAAAAGCCGCGGCCGACGTGTTGAATCAGCACATGACGAAGCTCCACGCTGCGGTATTTTTGGGAAAAAATATAGGAAGCGGCGCGATGCTTCGTGCGCTTGCTCAAACTCCAATAGACCAAGGAGGGTTTGGTATACTAAGGAAGCCTTACGTATCTCCCGCTGGAGACATAGCAGAAGAACTTATGACTCCTATTAGGATAACAATGCTTTTTTTGATACAAAAAAAGCTGGGACCCATCCCTGCTCGTGGCACGGTTCAGCTTCCTAACGGAATTTTTACCGATGATCCTGCAAAAACAGGCGCCGATGGTGCAAGAAAAGAAAACCCCTTGACAGAGATCATGGGCAAATTTACGCAATCGAGGGTTTACGTAGAGCTTAAATCAGAACAAAAAGAAGCTTTGGAAACAGCCAAAGCAGAAGAAGGCATAGACCATATAGAAGGAATGCTGAGCATGGTCAGCAGCATCAAAGATACGACGCCAGAAAAGCAGATAGACGACGCCGTCCTTGAAGCGGGCGCAGTTCTTTCTGGCGCTGGAGATGACGCATTAAAGAACATGGTGGCCACGCAGACGGGAAATGCGGTGGGTGCCAGTATCGATCCAAAAGCTTCAGAAGAAATTATGAGTATGGATAGAAACGCGCTCATAAAAAAGTTGATAACAAACGAAGGGGGAAGAACAGCCCTCAAAGAATATGTCAAGGATGCGCCAAAAAGAGTCGCCGAAAGAGTAAAAGAGTGGGAAGAAGCAAGGAAAAAAATAGCGACTAACTGCGGTGCACTACCTGGGTGGTGTTTCTTTCAGATGGGGTGCAACGCGACAAAAGATTCTTTTACTGTGGACAATCCATACGCTGGAGGTAAGGGAGGAGATGGAAAAAAATACGGAAAAACAATGACTGCAGCTCTTTCTTCCTACGGTCTTACATCTGTCATGTTACTTGCAAAGAGCTGGGGTGTATGGACCGATGTGTCACCTTCTTACAGCGGAAATCCTTATTCCTCTCCCCTCCCAGGAGACGTCTTTATACTTGGGATACCAAACAAGAATGGACCTCCTACTATAAAACACATAGGTATCATAATAGATCCATTCTTTAGATCGGGTTATTGGTTGACAGCGGACGCAGGTCAGGGTTCTGCGGGCATCAACGATGGAATGAAATATATCGCAAGAAAAGTAGCATGGGGCCCCGATGGAATACGAGTGGCAAATGCTTCTGTAGTCGGCAAGGGAGATGAATGGCCCGAGATACTTGGATGGCTTCGCCTTGACGCCGTTGCTGGAAAAGTCTTTGATAAAAAGTCAAATTCTTACAGAAAGCCCATATCTGATATTAAGCTGCTGAAAAAAGGCGAAGGAAAAGACCCAAAGAGTCTTGCAAACCAATAAAGGTAAAATATAAAGATGGCAACAATAAGCTTTAAGAACGTCGGAGTAAAGCAGCAGACCGCTCTCGAGGCGGCAAAAGTAGCGGCGACACCACCGACCGCAGTTGGGATAAAGACTCCTCTTTCGCTTGGAAAAGAAACGCTGTTACAGATGACGTATAACGTGTCCGACCAAGTATCGGACAATTTAAGGAACCTGTTACAGACTAATTGGGGAGAAAGGGTAGGGCAGTTCTACTTTGGAGCAAACCTACGGCCCATCACTACGGAGATTTCTTCACAAGAAGACTTTGACTCAGAGGCGGTCGTGAGGATAAAGAACGCAGTACAGACCTGGATGCCTTATGTGGATTTAATAGATTATGTATCTGAAATTGATCATACGCAGAACATCAGCACGGGAATCATAAGGATAAACGTAACCTATAATATTCCTTCTCTGAACGTAACTAATAAGAAAATTCAAATAGTTCTATATGTAATCTGAGTAAGCTATGGCAATAGACCAAAAAATAAACTCTTCGTCGCAGACAAGACAAAGAAACTACCTGGCGAGAGACTTCGACTCTCTTCGAGGCGTCTTGTTGGACTATGCACGCCAGTACTATCCTAATCAAATCCAGGACTTTTCGGATGCTTCAGTCGGAGGTATGTTCTTAGATTTGGCGGCGTACATTGGCGACAATATGTCGTTTTATCTCGACCATATCTACGGAGAGCTCAACTATGATACTGCTGTGGAGTCGCAGAGCATAGAACGTGCTCTTGTGAACGCGGGAATTCCTATCAATGGAGCATCCCCAGCGCTGGTTAGAGTCACTGTGTACATCGAAGTGCCTGTAGAAACTCCGGGAGATGAAACCCCAAACGTCAACTTGCTTCCCATAATTAAAGAAGGTACAACCTTTGAAGCGACAAACGGTGTCAAATTTACTCTTATAGAAGACATCAATTTTGCTTACAGCGCAAATGGAGATGACTCCTACTCTCTGAACCCAAGTGCGGAAAAGAAAATAGGGAGAGTTAGACAGGACGGTAAGGTTATATCTTACCTTCTTGCTTCTTCTGGATTATGCGCTTCAGGTTTCGAGACTACAGAGACTTTCAGCATCGGAGACTTTGTACAGTTTAGAAGTTTGACTCTTTCTCATTCAAATGTCACCGAAATTGTAAAAGTCTATGATGACCTAGGAAATACTTACTACGAAGTAGGTTCTCTTACTCATGATGTCGTTTATAGAAACTTTTTGAATACTTCAGGAGATAGCAATCTTGTAAAAGATGTCATGAAAGTCATACCAGCGCCTTACAGGTTTGTAAAAACTACGTCGCTGGACACCAGAATGACTACCCTAACTTTCGGTGGAGGTAGCTCTGATTCTTTACAGGAAAGTGTGATACCGGATCCGTCAGAATTTGCAATAGCTTTTCCTTACTCAAAGACAATTTCTAGAGTGCCGATAAATCCAGAAAAGCTGTTGACAACAAACACTCTAGGTATAGCGGCAATAAACACCACGCTGACAGTAGTGTATCGATACGGCGGAGGCTTGTATCACAATGTGGGACCAGGAACAATCTCAACCACTTCTGCTCTTAACATCGTATTTCCAAAGAATCCACCGCAGGCTGACGCGACAAGAGTAAGAAAGACCATGGACGTTTCCAACCTTGAAAGCGCATCAGGCGGAGAAGACGCATTGACGTCGCAAGAGCTCGTCTCTTTAATACCCATGGTAAAAAACTCCCAAGAGAGAATAGTGACAAAAGAAGATCTTTTGGCAAGAGTGTACACTATGCCTGCTAACTTTGGAAGAGTATTTAGGGCATCTTTATCAACAAACAAAAACAACCCGCTCGCGACTCAGCTCTATGTTATATCAAGGGATTTGAACAGCAAGTTGGTCGTATCACCCGATACTCTAAAATTGAACATAAAAAAATACTTAAACTCTTATAGAATGATATCGGACGCTATCGACATACTCGACGCGCAAGTTATCAATCTTCAGCTGAAATTTTCTATAGTCATAGATCCTTCTCTAAACAGAAGCTCGGTTATGTCAAAAATATTGTCCAAGCTCCAAGACAAGTTTACTGTCAAGAATTTTTTCATAAACCAGCCTATAATAATAAGCGAAGTAATTAACACAATTTTTACTGTGTCAGGTGTCATTTCTGTCGATAAAGTACAATTTGTCAACGTGGCCGGGAAATACAACAACAGGGTCTATAGCGATACAATATTTGATGTGAACGCCTACACTAAGAGGCAAATTATATTCCCACCCCCAGGCGGGATATTTGAAGTAAGATATCCTGAAGTCGATATCATAGCCAAGGTGGTGAGCTGATGTTTAGAAGGTTAAAAGCAGATAAAGATTCCTATATCACAAATAAGTTTGTAAATGGAGTCAGGGCGGTCAGCGGAAACGTAGGCTATGCTGGATCTTTGGACCTCTTCAAGCTTTATGGAATGACGATATTGACAAGTGGAAGTACAAAACTCCCACAGGTCGAACTCTCAAGAATACTTCTACATTTTGATTTAGAGCCTCTAAGAGATTTGATAAGTAAACAAAAGTTAGACATAGACGATAGTAGCTTTAAGTGTCATCTATTGCTGAAAGACATCTACGGCGGGCAGCCCGCTCCGTCTAATTTTTCTCTTGATATCTTTCCACTTTCTGCATCTTTTGAAGAAGGAACAGGAAAAGACGTGGCGTATTATGCGGATTTTGATAGATGCAATTTTCTATCTTCTTCTAATGAGTCTTCTTGGTATGCATCCGGTTGTGGCCTTGCGTGCTTCAGCACGGGTTCAGGAGATTTTATAACAAGTTCAATGCTTTTATCCTCGACACTACAATCCCAATTTTTCAAAACTGGAGAAGAGGATCTTTACGTCGACGTAACATCCATTGTGTCTGCTACTTTAGCAAAAGATATACCAGATTCTGGTTTTAGAATTTCTTATAGACAGTCGGCAGAAGACGATCAACACACTTATTTTGTAAAAAGATTTGGAAGTCGTCATGCGTATGATGAAAGCAAAAGGCCGGCTTTGCTTGTCAGGTTTAAGGACGCAGTAGAAGATGATGGTTACAACGTATTTTTTGATACGGACTCTAAGGCTTTTCTTTACAACTATCCATTTGAGAGCCTACAGAATTTGATGTCTGCAAGCCAAGAATTATCTGGAGAAAATTGTCTTTTGCTGACCGCGACCGCAAAAAACATAAGCGGTAGTTTTTCTACAGATTTTGATGGCTCTCAATTTAAAATAGGAAAAAACTACGTAAGCGGAACATACTTTTCAGAAATAAATCTACCTTTTTCCAATCCTTCCATCGTCGACGCGTGGGGGGTCTCTGGCTCGGTAACGTTTGACTTTTCTTGGAAATCTCCTGATAAGAGTATTACATACTTGAGCAAAAAAGACGTCGTAGTCAGAAGGTTTATTCCTTCTACTTCTGCGCCTGATTCTCTAAAAAAGTATGTCGTAAACGTAAGACATCTAGATAAAGAATTTTCAGGTAATGAAGAAGTGACGATGAGAGTCGACTTTTTTGATGAAAATGATCCATATGTCATAGCAAAAAGACTTCCCGCAAAGTCAAAAAGCTCAATATTAAGAAGCTGTTACTACGGAGTGAGAGACGTCTCTACTAACGAATACGTCATACCCTTTGACAGCATCTTTGATTCCACTCTACTCTCTTCTGATTCTGAAGGAATGTATCTAAAATTTGATACATCTTCTCTTTTTGATTCAAGAGAATATGTGGTAGATTTATTGATGAAGACAAACAGCGTAGAAAAAAAATATTTGAATGCTTCCCAAGTGTTCAGAATAAAGAAACTTTGATTATATGACTGTCAACGTAAACCCCTACATACCATCTTTCATATACGCTGCGCTTGCTGATTCAAGGCCAAAGCAGCTAACTTTTGCTGACATACTAGGGACAAATTCTTCTGATCAGACGAACATAGCAAGTACCTCTTCGTTCAAATATGATCCTTTAGGAACTCCTTTAAAAAGCACCCAACAGCTGAATGTCGATTGGTCAGAATTCCAAAATCATACTTTTTTCTCATCAGCAGAGGTAAAAGTAAACGTTGCTTTTGAACAAATCATAAATGGCTTTCCGTTCGACGGTTCAAAAAAAGAAACAGAAGTTTTTTTTGAAAAGCTCAGCGGATTTGAGAAGTGGATCTTTGACCAGTTTCCGCTCTTCGGGGGTCAACTTCATTTTTCTGGAACCCAAGTCGGAGAGGACCCCGCGAACGGGTTTTCTGAGGAACTTGGGACGTGGATAAAAGTGGATGATTCTTCAGGAAAAAATTTCTTTGATGCATCCAAGAACCAATCGGGAGATTCTGTATTAAATCCTCCGCAGGATAAATCTTTTACAATCGAATCTCAGATTTTTCTGCCAGATATTCCAAACCAGACGCAAGTCGTGTTACAGAAACTTTCTGAAGACGGAAAAGAAGGCTTCACTTTCTATTTAAAACCTTCCGCTTCTACGACAGAAGTCACAGGAGTGTTTGCTATCAACTCAGGTAGCGTAAAAAATACTGTCGAAACTCTCTTAAAAAAAGGAAAATTTAATCACATCTGCCTTTCCCTGAACAGAGAGGTTGGTAACAACTTTTTGCAATTCTTTTTAGATGAAAAGCTAGTAGCAGAGAGCAAAAGAGAAAAAAACATAGGCATCTGGCACGAAAGAGCTGGTTTGTTGATTGGAACAGGTTCCTCGTTTTATACAGAAGCGGGAGTAGTTACTCCCGAACAAACCCTCAGCGGAGCGATGGACGAGCTAAGAATATTTCATTCCTATAGAAGCTTGAACCAACAAAGGTTTTATGCGAGCAAAGGAATTTATTCGTCGGAAGACCTAAAGTTGTATTACCGCTTTAACGAACCTCCGACATATCTCGCTCCAAACCCCAACGATATTACGAACTCGATAGTTCTCGACAGTTCTGGTAATTCTTTGCATTCATATGTCAAGAATTTTTCTATAAATCTTAGACAATCGTCGGACAATGAACTTAATCCTGTCAAGAATGAAAGATCAGAATTTAAAACGATATTGTTTCCTTACCACCCAGAGGTCATGGACCTCAACAAAAAGTTACTTTCTTCTGCAAGCATTTATGATCAAGAAAACCCCAACATGATCACAAAGTTGGTACCCACGCATTACTTGAGAGAAGGAGCAGAAAAGCAAGGGTTTTCTGACAACAAGCAGGGTGGAACCATAGGAGACCAGTATTCAGGCACGACGCCGGGTCAAGGAAAATTTGGTTCAACTCAGATAATGTTGACGTTTTTATACATCTGGGCAAAGTTTTTTGATGAAATGAAGCTGTTTGTTGAGGCTTTTAAGACTCTAAGGACGGTAAGCTACGCTTCAAAAGATACGATACCCGATAATTTCTTATATGACTTTGTGAGAGCTTACGGCTTTTATCTACCCCCTCTGTTCAACAGCGCAGATCTTTTGCAGTATTCCGATGGAGAAGACATGAGCACGATCGGAATAAGCACGTACTCTCTGAAGCAAGTTCAATCCCAGATTATAAGAAGAATTTTAATAAACATACCGGATGTCATTAGATCAAAAGGAACTCACCACAGCATCAAATCTTTCTTGAGGTCCGTCGGAATAGAGCCGAACAGCATGAGGATTAGAGAGTTCGGCGGACCCTCTACTAGAACGTTAGGGGATCTAAGAGAGGTAAGGACAGAGACACTGCCTTTTGTAGACTTTTTGACTTCTTCTCTTGTGATGACTCCGTATCTTTCCTCCTCTCGACAAGAGCCAGGATACCCGTGGACAAGAGGTACTATTGTAGGTAAAGATTCAACTTTTAGTAGCGATGGGCTACTGACTTCTGGGTCATGGACCTACGAAGCCTTATACAAGTACAACAAAAGAAACATCAACAGATTTGACGGCCCTCAATCCTTGGCAAGGTTCGAAGTGACTGGCTCTAATCCGCACAGCGAAGGATTGTTGCTAAACGTCGTACAGTCAGGATCTCTTTACGCTTACATAAGACCCGGGTTGAGCTTTGATTCTCCCACGTTGAAACTGCAGTTGGGGGTCGACGTCACCAACGGAGAAATATGGAACGTATCGATTGGATGCAAAAGAAATGATTCCATAGAAAGTAATGTTTCATCATCTTATTTCCTTAGAGCCGCGACTCAAAGCGGAGGAGAGATCGTTGATTACTACGTAACTTCTTCTCTTTTTAGGGAAGACAAACTATACGATAAGAATTCTTTTAGAATACTTGATTCTTCCCTTAACGTCTCGGGGACGAAGATAAGCGTAGGAAATGCGAAAGAAATATCTGAAGGAAACATAGGCTACTATTTTTTGAATAACACAGTCGAGGTCGAGGACACGGCAAGGGTAGCTAATTTCAACGGCCAGGTAAGAGGAATAAAATTTTGGTCAAAGTCTCTTTCAGAAGAAGAGTGGAGAGAGCACATAAAAAACCCGCACTCGCTCGGCGTGGATGACCCATTGACCAACTACAATTTTGTCAAAAATATGAGCGGTTCTTTCGAGAAATTAAGGCTAAATATTCTAGAAAAACAACAAACAATGACCGCAGGCGGGAGCGGAGAGACCGTCTTCATCGACTTTAGTCAAAATGATTTCTTTTCCGCGGGGTCAGGGTTCGAACCGAATGCGGATTTTATAACCCCTGAAATAATGGATCGTAGCTATTTTTCCCCCTATTTCGATGAGTTTGCTTCCAGCGATAAGGTCAGGGTAAGAAGCTACCAAAATGAAGAAAATATTAAGTATGACCCATGGGCAACCATCGCGCCTGCCTATGAGCTTCCCGCGGGGGAGACGCCCCTCGATGACCCTCGTCTTTCTGTAGAATTTTCTTTGGTAGACACCCTGAACAAAGACATAATCAATATGTTCGCTAGCATGGATTCTTATGCTAAAGCTATAGGAGATTCTTCCTTGTTGTTCTCTCCCGATTACCCAGGACTTGAAAATTTACGAGACGTGTACTTCAATCGTCTTTCAGAAAAGATGAACTTCAGAAGCTTCTTTGAATTCTTTAGATGGTTCGATAACTCCGTGAGTACCATCATTCAACAGCTCGTACCTCGAAAGACAAAATTCAAAGGAACTAACTTTGTTATAGAATCTCACATGCTGGAGCGTCACAAGATCGAATATCAGTCCAGCGAAATTTATTTAGGAGACTCCACTCGTAATAGAATAAGAGACGTTTTATTGGTTCAACAAATAGTCGGTAACATAGGTAGATACTGATCCGATGAGCAAATTTGCAGTCAATTACTATTCCTACGTCGATCAAACAAATCAAGAATCATTGAGATGTTTTGATGAAGGACCTGTTGTAAGAAAAAAGTACATAGGTGTCAACTCTTCAAGTATCGATACACGTGGCATTGATGCTTTTCGACAAGGGGTAGAGATAACTCAGGAAAAATATTCTGTAGGAATGGTAAAGATTTCTGCGGGAACAGCAGGACACATCGTAGAACCTAAGTGCTATGGTATCAACGATCTTGACATAATTTCTAAAGACGCCTACTACGAGATTGAGTATTTCAATCCCGTAAGATACCTCTCGGTGGGTGGAGTCGGTGGCAGAAACATAGAAAAGATATTCACGTTCCCCATCATAACCAGCGATGAAAATCAAGCGCAGAACAGATCTTTCAACGGCATCATCGAACCGCTCTCGATTCGTCCCGTCGCCTCTCACTTTTCTATAGAGTTTCCTTTTGAGTCTCATTCGACTAAAGGGTCGATGATGGGAGGAAACTCAGACGTTCGTTATGGCGCAAGTGAACAAGTTCTGACAGTCGATTATTACCCAGATCTAGTGAACGAAGATTTCTATCTAGACGCATTTGAGTCAATATCATCAGGGTCTTCGGTACCTGCATCTTCGATATACTACGTCAACCATAACTTTAATCACGATCCTCCATTCAATGATACGCTTGTCTACGTAGAAACCTATGGGATATCTGAAAAGAAGTGCGGAGCCGATATGTATAAAGCGATTATTGCGCTCTCTGGCTCAACGGGAGATTACATCCCACCTGGAAAAAAATCAGGTACGGCAGGCTTTGTTTATGATAATATAGGGAGAAGCGGGACAGACTCGATAGCATTCGGAGGCATGACGTATTAAGATGGTTTCTGTAAGCAAAGTAAGAACACCTCCGCCAAAAAAACTTGATAACTATATAGCATCAATACAGCACTTGGAAGGCTCTCCCAAAAGTGTTCCTGATTCTTCTTTTCAGGAAAGCAACTTTATAGTAGACGGTACGGACATTGGCAATATCGAGACAAAATTTGCGAATAAAGTAAATCTTGGATTCAAGATAACTCTAAATGGAGTAACTTACAAAGACGTTTCGATTGGGCTTGCCGGATGGGTAATACTTCGAGATCCCGCGGCGGACGCCACACCAGAGATATGGCCAGCAGTAATATCATCCGTAAATCCTTACAGCAATAGTAACATAAGATCTTATTTCCAGGGTAGCAAACACGTCTTGCTTGCGCCATGGTTTGACGAAAACTACACGATAGCTAAAGACGCAAATGCGTTGATAGAAACTGGTGGTTACGACGCCATAACATTGAACGACGTAGAAAATATAAAAATTGGAAAAGACACAAATCTTTGGCCAATAGATGAATTAGACCGCGGAGTAAGATACTCAAATTTTTATGATAGCAAATTAGGAAAATACTTCTTAGTAAGATGGACAGTCTCTCAGAACTATTATTCCTATTGGCTAAAATTTGAAGTTGCGATTTACGAAAATGGTAGAATAGAATTTCGATATTGGCCCATTAAAAAGCTTCATCCATTCGGGTATTTTCTTGCAAATTCTAGCGCAACATGCGGAGTATTTTGGTCCGGACTGGCCAGCAACCAGTTCAGGGATTTTTCTCCACTTCTTGACTATAAAAAATCTCAAAGAAAAATAAACGAGTTTGGAGGGGCTTCGTACGACGCTTCTTATACCGAGACAGGTTCTCCATACTCTATTTTGATAACTACTGATAGCTGGCCAAAGAATGGAGCGATAATAACCTTCTCTCCTCCTACAAATTCTATAAAGTTTTTGCCCAGAAAATTGATGCCTATCATAGATGCTAACAAAGAGATCATACGCTCATTTAGTTCATACGACGATAGACGAACAATAAATTTCTACAACGGACAATCTTCTATCATTCATTTACCCTCAAATCTGCCATCAAGATTTATGGGAGATTCTGGAGGTAGAAACATATCTCTTCAGCAGCAATTATTCACAAGTGGTAGCATTCGTGTAACAGGAAATGTAATCAAAGACAACGTAGACGGTTTTATTTCTCAGCTTGATGTTTTTGACGTCAAGACGAAAGACGTGTCTTTCAACGAGGGTCAAAAAGATTATCTAACAACAACTTCTACAAAAAACTTTTATGCCACCGGATCTTCGCTAGAAAGGTTCGGAGAAGGATTTACTTCTCCGTTAAAATCTAAGACGCAATTCCACCTTTCTTTACCAGTGGCAAAAACAGTCACGATGCCGTCTCTCACTTCATCTTTTTACTACTATAATTCTGATAGAAAGTCTTGGGATCTTATGAACCCAGACGGGTACAGCGATCCTATCCCCACAATAGTCTACGGAAGCTCTAAAGCGGGATATGACTCCGACAGTTTTTATTACCATAGAGTTTTTGAACTTTCTAGAGGATTTGACCCCGTTGGTAGAAAAATAGTTTCTGGATCTTCATATATCAAAATTAATAACAGCAATTTGTTTGATGCATCAAACAGCAAAAACCTGCAAACCGACAGAGTGTTAGGAAGCTTGCTGAACCATTCAAGCGGATCAGGAGAGTTAAGCAATTTAGTCTCCGATTCGACAACAAAAGAATATTCTAACAGCATAACAGACAACCAAGATTTTTATCCGCAAAAATCTCAAAAAATATCTTTGCCGTTAGAGGGGCCATTTCTTATAGAAAAAGTCGTGGTAAATCTACCTTTTAGCGCACACGGTGACTGGTTTTCAGATAGAACTACTTGCAGAAGACCTTATGGTGATGCCAGAGTGGCAGATCAAGTTCCTTCTGGAGCGATAGATTTTGGTGGACCAGGATTGACATTTGCGTTGATGTGTCCAAAAAGAGGAATGGGAGACAAGAGCTCTTACCTAGACCTTATAGCTTCCGGAACAATAACGCATCATCTTGATAACACAGCTGATGTATCTTTTCGAAAAGAGTCAAATTCAAATCAATACTGGACAATAAGACCTTTTGGGTTTAAGGCTTTTTCTGTCCCCACCGCAGTGGTCCAAGGAACTTTTTCTGAAGGAAAATGGCGTTACGAAGGAAAAATAAAGCTGGAAATGGCGCCGTCTATCTCGGGGGGACTAACAATTGCAAGAAATGATAGATCTTTATTGTTTGATAATCTAGAACCAAGGTACGTTGAAAGCAATAAGAACAAAGCAATTTCTTTACTTTCTAGTCCAACAATATCCGTCAAGGGAGAGAAATACAACGATTATGATAGTGTGAAAGAAATTGCACAGTATGAAAATCGATCCCCCAGAGTCTACATTCAGCAAGTTAGCCCCATCTCAAGAGGTACGTCTAGGGTAGAATTCAGCGGAAACTCCATTTTAGGAGGAAATATAGCAAGCTTCAACAACGAACAAGATGTAGAAAATCCTCTTTACTATGGAACAGCCAGAGAAGTAGAAAATGATTTCTCATTTTTGAATGATCCACATTTTATATTTGATTCTACGATGGTCTATTCCACAGTAGACTCTCAACCGTCTCCTTATCTAATGATGCCCGGAGATGAGCTAACAATATCTATATCAAAATCCAGACCAGCAATCAAAAAGATGTATTTCAAGGGGTCTGCCACCCAGGCGGGTGCATATTTTTACATTTATGATATGTACGATGCAGGAATAACTCACGACACGGTACAATTAGCTACCGGGTCTATAGACATAACAATTTATGGAAGCTATGTAAAAGAAGGATTGGAGTACAACCCGTGACCTTTACGAGCACTGAGTCTATTTTTACGGTAATTGGCGACTCTCCTGTCCTAGATCAATTTGACGTCTGCTACGATAAAATGCTGTCAGGATCAATTCTTGACGAGTATGTGACAGGTTCTCTTCTAAAAAGTTACACCATAAATGGTTTTTCCTGGTACGGAGAAGGCACGAGAGGAAGAGCGTTTAATAAGCTTGCAGATAAAGGATTAGAAAACGTAGTAATAGACTCGAATAAAAGCTATAGCTATTGTCTACAGCCTAGAAGCGAAAGGTCTGGAATAATAAGAAATTGCAGAATTTTCTCTAGCTCTGAAAGATTCTACGATTCTTTTGTTCCAGATTTATCAAGCATACTTTCAAAACTTGGAGGAGGCATTTTTGTTTCCCTAAATTGGAATAACGAAGGAATAATAACGTTCAATAAAGGAGCATCAGGTACTCTTTTTAATGAAGATATCAGCGCCTCTGGTTGGACGAACAATTTTCCTTTTAGTCCGCAATTTTCTGGGATACAAAGAGTAAAAAATATAGAAAATTCATTCATTGCTACTAGACTTAGCCCGGACGGCACTCTTGACTCATACACTTCAGTCAAGAAAAAAGTAAAAATATTCACAATCTTAGATTACGACTATTTTTCTGGTGATCCTTTTGAGGGTGAAAACGGTCTAGGAAGACGGTATTGCATGTACGTGGACAACTTATCCGGCGGTTCGTTTACGCATATTCAACCTTCAGATGTATCAAAAATAATTTTTGGATTTGGAGACTTACAAGGAAAAACATTTGTAAGCAGTAATGGAATAAATTCGCACGTGGGTTCTAGAGAATTTGCAAGCCCAAGAACAAATATCGGATATTTTTCTTTGAATCTTTCATTTTCTCCCATGGTACGAGGCTGGAAATACGGTCTCGCAAGCGGAACGCCAATCTATACCAGTGCAATATTTCGTCGTAATAGATACGGACAACTTCGAGACATGTTGGAACAGAGGCTCTTTGTTTCTTCTATGACGGATTTCGAAAACTCCCCCTCTCATAATTTTGATATAAATGAAGGCTCTCCGCTTCCTTACCCAATAGAAGGAGCAAGAGGGTCATACGTACCTTCTCAACCGGTGGAAGTTAAGTTTGTTAAACAGGCAATAAGGGGAGGAAGAATGATATTCTCTCCCGTGGATCCCACGAATACAATGTCTTCAAACCTCAGCAGCTACGCGACCTCCTCGCTCCCTTATTTTGATGGTATTCCCAAAAATAGGGATCCAGAGAATGATCTTAGTAGCCCCAGAAACACCATACTCAGCGTAAAGTCCGACATATTCGGAAATTCGATGGTCTAACCCATGGCTACTCTTAGCTCAGCCCTCGAATCTTTATTTGTGTTTATAAAGAACACAAACACTAATTACGTAGAAAAAATAGCAACAAGTACGGGCATGCAGATCGGATTGTTTTCATCCCCTGCAGAACTACAAGTTACTGGGAGACTTAGCGTATGCTCGAGTGACTTTACTTTAAAGTCAGGCCAAAGTCAATCTCTTCCAGAGAACACAACGCTCGCAAATATAACCACAACAGATGATTCTGGATCTGTCACCGTCATACTTCCAAAGGCACCCCGGCAAGGTCAAATCGTAAAGGTGAAAGATTACAATGGAAACTCTGCAAAATCAAACATAATCATTACAGCTGCTGACGCAAAGTATCTCATAGACGGAGACGCCACAAAGACGTTAAACAACGCATATGCTTCAGCAAGCCTTGCATGGCAGGGTGGATCATGGACGGTACTGGGAGGAGAATCAAGAAGCATCATCACTTTCGGCGCTTCGACCATGAGCTCAACCACAGCGGGTACGTATTGGCTACGACCCGGAGGCCCTTCGAACACAGCAAACCCATTCTCTATTTCCCCAGGAAGCCCCCCTCTTATGGCTTCTCCTATTTCTGGAAAAATTAGGAACTTTTATGTCTCTCAAAACGGAGCTGGAACTCTTTCAAGCGGCACGGGTAACATGGTTTATACCGTTTACGTCAACGGTTCTGCTACGTCTTTGCAGGTCACAATTGACGTGACAAACGTACAATCGCTTTCTGATAGCAATATTACTCATGCAGCAAGCGTGAAAGCAGGAGATCTAATCTCTGTCGCCGCGGTTCAACCTGTAAACGTTACCAATTCTGTGGACAACGTCGTAGTTTCTGTGGAATTTGTCTCTTTCTGATGTCGAGCAAACCAACTGCAGTTCTAGCTCTTCCCAAAAGACTTCTTTCACCTTTGCAGGGATTTCGTCCGTTACCACCACGTCGTTTTCTTCTCCCAAAACATCTATGATGATCATACGACACCTCTTATGAATAAGTATGCGCCTATCTAGTTGAGATTCTCGTAGTCCATCTCGTGGTCTTGCGATTCTTCTTCTCTAGAAAGAAATAACTCTTCTAAATCAAATTTATGCCTTGACTTTGGCGTCAACCGCAGCGTTTTTGTACAGTCATCAGAAGAGTTTTTGAAGCTTATTATCTCTTCGTATACCCATCCTTCGTGGATACCGACAATTTCTTTCACAGGAGAAGGCTTGATCTTGATGTGCTTTCCTAACCTGATGTAATCAGCACGAGTAGAGAAGAACTCTTCGCTTATAAATTCGCATCCCAGCCACTCGACCTCCATCGTCTCTCCTTGTTTCAATTGTATCGTGACTCCGAGAGAAGGATCTAGTTTGTCGCTGGATTGAAGCTCTGGGTCATTCATCCATACGTAGAGTGACTCGGGACTATTGAATATCTGGAACTTTTTTCCTCTCGCCCCTTTCTTTACTGTTATTCTGACTTTTTTCATACTTCTTACATTATATCAACTTTAAGTGTCCCGTGATCTTATCTATGCTAGAAGATTCGTCTGGTCCAAAAGCGGCGCAGACGACCGTCTCTATCGTATCCTCTGATTTAGAACCAGATTTTTGGGTGACAGTATACGTGCTCACGCCCGCCATCTCCGCTCGAAAAAGTAGGTTTTTTAGGTCGGCCTCGGAGTTGACACCCACTATTATTTTTTTGTATGAACCTTGCAACCAGGAAGCCTCTTCAAGCGACAGCTTTACAGTCAGCTCGTCTCCCCGTTCAGATTCATCGTTATCCAACAAAAACTTCATCGATGCGTGCGCCACCTGCGCCGCCATCTCGCTGCGTCGCAACCGTAGGTCTTTTCTTACGACGATAACCTGTTTTACGTCTTCCATTGTCCCGACTTTCTTCGTTATGTCTGGTGGTCTACCGGTGTTTCTTCCTGTCTGATCCTTCTCCTTTCTTCCATAAGTATCTTCCCGAGCCAGTTTTCTCCGACGCCCCTACAGACTCCCCAAAAGGTATCGTTCCATTTGTTTCCGAGGACGAGCTGCTTTTCTCCCGTTGCAAGTAGGAGAGGACGTAGAAATGGATTCTCGAATTTTTCTCTTATCAAGTTCCTCATGATGTCTACCTTGACATCATCCCAGTCAGGACGTTTCAATATTCCTTGACCGAGCTTCTTTGCCTCATGAGGCCCGTGAGATCTTCTGATCAGTTCTCTGACGGAGAGGTCCATCGTCTTTGCCGCCTGATAGGCATGTTCGACTGTGGGATACAACCTACCCTCAAACCTCACGGTCGACCCGTAAAAATTTGATAGAAAATCGTAACCAGCTTCTTTGGTAAAACGATCTATTATTTCTGGACCCATCTGTCGTCATTATACAACGATGGAGAGATTTGGTGATCCCGGTGGGTGCCGACCCCACTCCGCCCGGGTGAAAACCGGGTATTCCGAGCCGCGAAACTGCGGGACCATCCGGTGGCGCAAGGCCACCTTATCATTCACTTCTTTGTGACGACGGGGGCGACGCTCGCCGAAACGACAGGAGCCGCGGCGGATGCAGAAACAGCGGCCGAGACAACCGGCACTGCGCTTGCAGAAGCAACAGGAGCCGCGCTTACCTCAGCAACAGGCGCCGCTGAGGTCGAAACAACGACAGCAGAAGCCGCCGCATCGACGGCAGGGGCGACAGGGGCAGACTCACATCCAACGAGCGCAAGAGCACAGCAAACAATTACATTCTTCATTTGATTCTCCGTTTTACGTCCTGTATGGACGACGCTGTAAATATATACTTGTGATCCAGATGTATTACAACTTTAAATGTCCCAGTTTATTTCAAGGGCTTTTTTGCAACCTGTGATATTTATGTCAGCTGACCGTGTCGACGCACCTACAAGATAAATCATGGCGGATAAAAAGATCATCAATGATAGACAGAGAGCTAGAAAAGTATACGGTTACGTACAACGTCTACCGGACCGTGTCTACAATGCGGTCGGAGTCGCGGAAGGTACAGTCGGTATGTTAAGCTTGGACTGGAAAGAATCTGTACAGTTTGCTTCAAATACCAACATCCCGCTTCCTCCCCCGGGCGCGATTTATCCTGTAGATTCAGGGACGCCTGGCGACGGAGATCGTATCCTGCTGAAGGGGCAAAGTGACTCTTCGGAAAACGGAATCTATGTCGTGAACGTCGCGGC
>Ga0136644_10000883_pt1 | contig 24035 bp, 19 predicted proteins | sample C_130820_EF_Meta_FD_94780 | JGI IMG/M metagenome (GOLD analysis project Ga0136644, IMG submission 94780) | Freshwater microbial communities from Lake Croche, Canada to study carbon cycling - C_130820_EF_MetaG (v2) (version 2) | ecosystem: Environmental > Aquatic > Freshwater > Lake | place...
AAGTGCGTGACGTGCAACAGTTAGACACCGCCTTGCAGGCCCTGCACACAGCGGCGGCCCGTGGCATTGCCACCCCAGCCCGCTTTCTGCCCGGTGCCGACAAACGGGCTAACCTGGAACTGGCTCTCGATCACTTGGTGACGCATGCGCCCAGCCCGGTGGAAGAAATAGGCCTGCCAGCCCGGGGCTCGCCCTGGGGCACGGTGCAGTTGGATCAGGCCGCGTGCACGCTGTGCCTGAGCTGCGTCAACGCTTGCCCGGCGGCAGCGCTGCAAGACAACCCGCAGTTGCCCCAGTTGCGCTTTATTGAAAAGAACTGCGTGCAGTGCGGTCTGTGCGTCAGTACTTGCCCGGAGCAGGCGCTTAGCTTGCAGCCTCGCTTGCTGATGACACCTGGGCGCAAGGAGCCCCGCGTGCTGCACGAGTCGCAGCCCTACGCGTGCATACGCTGTAGCAAGCCCTTTGGCACGCTCAAGGCGATTGAGTCCATGCTGGGCCGACTGGCTGGCCACTCTATGTTTCAGGGCGTGGCGCTGCAGCGTTTGAAGATGTGCAGCGACTGCCGCGTAATTGACCTATTCACGGCGGAAAACCAGAGCCGCATCACCGATTTATGAATCCGAAGACCCCCGCGCTTTCTTCGGCGCTGGACGAAGAGCTGGCGCGTGCCGAGGTCTATGGCCTGCTGGCCGCGCTCTACCAAGCACCGCCATCGCCCGAACTGCTGGCGCAACTGCGCCTAGCGGTCACCGTTGCCCCGGTAGCGGGCGCGTTCTTAGAGCAAAGCTGGGGGGCATTGGTGGCGGCTGCGCGTGCGGCCAGCGACGCCCAAATCGGTGACGAATACCAGGCCCTGTTTGGTGGCGTGGGCAAGCCCGAGGTGTATCTCTTTGCCTCCTTCTACCTGAGTGGCTTTCTGAACGAAAAGCCGCTCGCGCGCTTGCGCGGCGACCTCGCCGCACTGGGCCTGGAATCCGCAGCGGATAGCGGCGATACCGAAGACCATATCGCCTGCCTGAGCGAAGTCATGCGCTACCTGATTGCCGCCGAGGATGTAGCGGTGGCCAATCTGACGCAGCAGCGGCGCTTTTTTGCCGACTACTGGCAGTCTTGGGTCGAGCGGCTGTGCGACACCCTGCTGGCGCACCCGAGGGCGCGTTTTTATGCGGCTTTGGCAGCGTTCACGCAGGCTTTCACCAGCGTGGAAGCGCAGGGCTTTGACATGCTGCCCTGAGGGCAGGGGCGCAGCGCAGGCTGCACACACACGACAAGCCCGGCCAGGCCCGGCTGCGGGTTTCTCCCATGATTTTCAAAAACCATGGGCTGGCGATATTCTCGTTCGGCGGTTAAAGTATGCAGTCTTTTGCATAAGCGTTAGCAAACGCACACACGCCGTATTCGGAAACTGCCATGCCTGCTTCAAAACCCAACCCCTCCCGCCGCAGCCTTTTTTTAGGCGCTGCAGCAGCCGCTGCCAGCACCGTGGCGGTCACCACGGTGCCGAGCCTGCGCACCGCGCTTCACGATGACTTGGCCACCCGGCCTGCCCCCGAGCGCGGTGGCGGTTACAGCCTGTCTGAACACGTGTTGCGCTACTACCGTTCTACCCGGCTATGAGCCGCGCCGCGTGAGCGAGCTATCCCACCCTGGGTGCGTGTTGTTGTCTTTTTTTAATACCCCTGGCGCTGCTTCGGAGACCCCTTTATGTTGCTGACCAAAAAATCATCCGCCCCACGGGCTGCCCACTCGCCCTTTGCGCACAGCTTGCAGCGCGGCTTGAGCCAGGCCTTGCCCACGGTGGACAGGCGCGCTTTTTTGCGCCGCTCGGGCCTGGGTTTGGGCGTAGGCGTGGCCGCCTCGCAGTTGACCTTGGTGCGCAAAGCCCAGGCTGCCGAGGGGCAAGCAGTGGCCGTCGGCGCGGGAAAAATTGAGGTCAAGCGCACGGTGTGCAGCCACTGCTCCGTGGGTTGCGCGGTGGACGCGGTGGTGGAAAACGGCGTGTGGGTGCGCCAGGAGCCGGTGTTTGATTCGCCCATCAACCTGGGCGCGCACTGCGCCAAGGGTGCGGCGCTGCGCGAGCACGGCCACGGCGAGTTTCGCCTGCGCTATCCGATGAAACTGGTAAACGGCAAGTACGAGCGCATCAGCTGGGATACCGCCTTGCAGGAGATCAGCGCGCGCATGTTGGAGCTGCGTAAGGCCAGCGGGCCGGACAGCGTGTACTTTGTCGGTTCGTCCAAGCACAACAACGAGCAGGCCTATCTGTTGCGCAAGTTTGTTAGCTTTTGGGGCAGCAACAACTGCGACCACCAGGCGCGTATTTGCCATTCCACCACGGTGGCCGGTGTGGCCAACACCTGGGGCTATGGCGCCATGACCAACTCCTACAACGACATGCAAAACAGCCGGGCCGCGATGTACATCGGCTCCAATGCCGCCGAGGCGCACCCGGTGAGCCTGTTGCACATGCTGCATGCCAAAGAAAACGGCTGCAAGATGATCGTGGTCGATCCGCGTTTTACCCGCACCGCAGCCAAGGCCGATGAGTACATCCGCATCCGTTCGGGTTCTGACATAGCCTTTTTGTTTGGCATGTTGCACCACATCTTTAAGAACGGCTGGGAAGACAAGCGCTACATCAACGACCGCGTGTTTGGCATGGACAAGGTGCGCGAGGAGGTCATGACCAAGTGGACGCCGGACAAGGTGCAAGAGGTCTGCGGCGTCGATGAAGCGACTGTGTTCAAAGCCGCGCAAACCATGGCTATGAACCGCCCCTCCACCGTGGTGTGGTGCATGGGCCAAACCCAGCACACGATTGGCAATGCCATCGTGCGCGCCTCCTGCCTGCTGCAGTTGGCGCTGGGCAATGTGGGCGTATCTGGCGGCGGCACCAACATCTTCCGGGGCCATGACAACGTGCAAGGCGCCACCGATGTTGGCCCCAACCCTGATTCCCTGCCCGGCTACTACGGCCTGGCCGAGGGCTCGTGGAAGCATTTCGCCAAAGCCTGGGGGGTGGATTTCGAGTGGATCAAAAGCCGCTATGCCTCCCCTGCGATGATGGGCAAGCCCGGTATTACCGTGTCACGCTGGATTGATGGCGTGCTGGAGAAAAACGAACTGATCGACCAAGACGCCAATTTGCGCGCCATGTTCTTCTGGGGCCATGCGCCAAACTCCCAAACCCGGGGCCTGGAGATGAAGCGCGCCATGGACAAGCTGGATCTGCTGGTGGTGGTTGATCCCTATCCATCGGCCACCGCTGCCATGGCGGCCATGCCCGGCAAGGCCGAGGATCAAAACCCGAATCGCGCCGTCTATTTGCTGCCTGCCGCCACGCAGTTTGAAACCAGTGGCTCTTGCACGGCATCCAACCGCTCCATCCAGTGGCGTGAGAAGGTAATAGAGCCGCTGTGGGAGAGCCGCAGTGACCACATGATCATGCATCAGTTCGCCGAAAAACTGGGCTTTGCCAAGGAGCTGAGCAAGAACTACAAGATGCAAAAGGTCAAAGGCATGGACGAGCCCGTGCCAGAGGACATTTTGCGCGAAATCAACCGCTCGTGCTGGAGCATTGGCTACACCGGCCAGAGCCCGGAACGGCTGAAGGCGCACATGCGCAATATGCACCTGTTCGACGTGAAAACCCTCAAAGCCAAGGGCGGCAAAGACCCCGAGACGGGCTACGACTTTGGTGGTGACTATTTTGGCCTGCCCTGGCCCTGCTACGGCACGCCGGAGTTGAAGCACCCGGGCTCCCCCAATTTGTACGACACCTCCAAACACGTGATGGACGGCGGCGGCAACTTCCGCGCCAACTTTGGTGTAGAGCGCGACGGCCAGTCGCTGTTGGCCGAAGACGGCTCGCATTCCAAGGGCGCCGACATTCCCACCGGCTATCCTGAGCTAGACCATGTGTTGCTCAAAAAACTGGGCTGGTGGGACGAACTCACCGAGGCAGAAAAGACCGCCGCCGAGGGCAAAAACTGGAAGACCGACCCCTCAGGCGGGCAAATTCGCGTCTTTATGCAAAACCACGGCTGTCACCCCTTTGGCAACGCCAAGGCGCGCGCCGTGGTGTGGAACTTCCCCGACCCGATTCCGCAGCACCGTGAGCCGCTGTATGGCACCCGCCCCGACTTGGTGGCGCAATACCCCACGCACGACGACAAAAAAGCCTTCTGGCGTCTGCCCACGCTGTACAAGACGGTGCAAAACAAGAACTTGGCCGACAAGCTGCACGAGAAGTTCCCCCTCATCATGACCTCGGGCCGTTTGGTGGAATACGAGGGCGGTGGCGAAGAGACCCGCTCCAACCCCTGGCTGGCCGAATTGCAGCAAGACATGTTTGTAGAGATCAACCCCAAGGTCGCTGCCGACCGGGGCATTCGCAACGGCGAGCAGGTGTGGGTGAGTACGCCCACGGGTGCGCGCATCAAGGTCATGGCCCAAGTCACGCCGCGTGTGGGTGCAGACACGGTGTTCCTGCCCTTCCATTTCTCGGGCCGCTGGCAGGGCGCGGACATGCTGGCTTACTACCCGGCCGGTGCGGCGCCCGTGGTGCGCGGCGAAGCGATCAACACCGCTACCACCTATGGCTACGACAGCGTGACCATGATGCAAGAAACCAAGACCACGATTTGCAATGTGGAACGCGCCTAAGCGTGCACCACTTGATTTGACCAGGAGATTTTGATGGCCCGAATGAAATTTATCTGTGACGCTGAGCGTTGCATTGAATGCAATGGCTGCGTCACCGCATGCAAAAACGAACATGAGGTGCCCTGGGGCGTGAACCGCCGCCGCGTCGTCACGCTCAACGACGGCGTGCCCGGCGAAAAGTCGATCTCGGTCGCCTGCATGCACTGCTCGGACGCGCCCTGTATGGCCGTGTGCCCAGTGAACTGCTTTTATCGCACCGACGAAGGCGTGGTGTTACACGACAAAGACGTGTGCATAGGCTGCGGCTATTGCAGCTACGCCTGCCCGTTTGGCGCGCCGCAGTTCCCGTCGGCCGGCGCTTTTGGCGTGCGCGGCAAGATGGACAAGTGCACCTTTTGCGCCGGTGGCCCAGAGGCCAATGGCAGCCAGGCCGAGTTTGAGAAATATGGCCGCAACCGGCTGGCTGAGGGCAAGCTGCCCGCCTGCGCCGAAATGTGTTCCACCAAGGCCTTGATTGCCGGTGACGGCGATACCGTGGCCGATATCTTTCGCACGCGCGTGGTCAAGCGTGGCAACGGTGCTGAAGTGTGGGGCTGGGGCACGGCCTACGGCGCCAAATCGGCTACCCACAGCGCTGCGGAAAAGTCTTGAGACGAGAGGCAGCTATGAAAACCTGGATGGCATCCACCCTGTTGCTGGCGCTGCTGGCTTGCTCCGAAAAGCCCCAAGAGTTGGTGCAGGCACGCCAAGACGCAGCGGCTTACACCGGCACCGGCTCCGCCTTTACCGCCAAGGGCTGGAAGGCGGGCGACAAAACCAGTTGGGAGCAGCAGTTGCGCGCGCGTGCCCAAGGCGGCCAAAACGAATACAACAAAACCAACTGAGCGGGAGCCAGCCATGCGCCCATTTTTCTATCGCTTGGTGCTGCTTGGCTTGCTAGGCACGGCTGCTGTTGTGTCGGCGCAGGACAAAGCGGCGCCGCCAGCAGCGCCTGCTACCACCGCCCCGGCAGGCCCTGCGGGCATCCAAAGCGCCAATGTGTTCACCTTGCCACCCGAGGCCAGCACCCAGCCCGGCTATGCGCAGCAAAGCAACGGCCAGCGCGCCCAGGTGCAGCCCGGCAACAACGCGCCCATGTGGCGCCAAGTGGGGGCAGGTGTAGCAGGCTATAGCAGCCTGCCGGTGCGAGAGGCGCCCGAGGCCGCTGTGCTGGTGCAGCCTTTCACCCAATATCCGGGCTCGCGCCTGACGAACGCGGGCGAAGCATGGCGCCAAGTGCGTAACCAGTGGCTGATTCCCTACGGTGGCGCGCTGCTGCTGATCGTGGTGCTGGCCTTGGCCTTGTTCTATTGGCGCAAGGGCGAAATTAAGCTGCATGGCGCACCCAGCGGGCGCGTGATTGAGCGCTTTACGCCCTTTGAGCGTGCGGCCCACTGGGCCAATGCGATTGCGTTTTGCTCGCTGGCCGTATCCGGTCTGGTGATAGCATTTGGCAAATTCTTGCTGCTCCCGGTGATCGGTGGGGCGCTGTTTGGCTGGATCACCTACGCCTTGAAAAACCTGCACAACTTCATGGGGCCGCTGTTCGCGGTGTCTCTTGTGATCGTGCTGCTCACCTTTGTGCGCGACAACCTACCGGCCAAGGAAGACGTGGCCTGGCTGCTGCGCGGGGGCGGGCTTTTCGGCGACAAAGAAATTCCCTCGCATCGTTTCAACGCGGGCGAGAAGGTGGTGTTCTGGGGTGGCGTGTTTCTGCTTGGTCTGGTGGTGGTGGGCTCCGGCTTGGCGCTGGACAAACTGCTGCCTGGGCTGGACTATTTGCGTGCCACCATGCAGGTGTCGCACCTGGTGCATGCCAGTGCAGCACTGCTGATGATGGCCCTGTTCCTGGGCCACATTTACATGGGCAGCATAGGCATGGAAGGCGCGTACAAAGCCATGAGGACCGGCTATGTGGATGAAACCTGGGCTAAAGAGCACCACCAGTTTTGGTACGACGACATCCGCGCCGGTCACATTCCCGCGCAGCGCACGCCCCCAGCGCTGGTGCAGACCCCAGGAGTACAAGCATGAAAAAAACGATTCTTTGCGGGCTCTCGCTGGCCCTGGCCAGCACCGCCTGGGCCAAGCTGCCCCCACCCAGCGACGAGGCTAAGGCCAAAGCCGCTGAAGCCGCCGCCAAAACCGCTTGGGTGGCTAAGGTCGATGCATACGCGCTGTGTAAATCGCAGGATCGGGTAGCCGCCGCTTACGCCAAAGCCGCTAAGGCCGAGCACAAAGAAACCAAACTGGCCACGGCCACGCCGCCTTGCGCTGACCCCGGCCCGTTTGTGTATCCCACGCCCGTGGCGGCTGCGGTTACCGCACCGGCTGCGACAGCCGCTTCTGCTGCCGTGGCCTCCGCGCTTAAGAAAAAGCCCTGACGCCAGGGCGGTCGGTGCGAGGTAGCCGTGCTGCACCCATGCGCAGCGGAGCAAGCTACTTGCGCATAGTCATTTTTTCATTGCTAAGCGCCGGGTCTAACGCCAGGGGTGCGTAACAAAAGCCGCTGGACTCAGCCAACGCCAGTTGTTTGCGTGAAATGACGCCGCCGTAGCAACGCATAGACGCGTTACGCTCTTTGACCCCAAATGGAAGTATGTAGTGGTACACCCCCTGCGGGAATTCGGGGGTAGCGGAAAAAATACCGTTGCAACTGTCAAGACGGCTGGGAACGATGGTTTTACCGCTCATGTCTTTGTCGCCATAAATGGGAAATCCATCCAAAGCGACACCAATGAGATGAGAGGGGCCATGTTGATGATCGACTAAAGCGCTTACGCAGTCCGATAAGCCGTGATAGTGATAGCTGTTACCGGCGCTAACTGGCGTCGGGTGGCCATTGCATGAGTCAATAAACTGAGCCATGACAGTGCGGCCATCGCTCGTTTTCCATGAATAGGAGGTGTTGTCTTTCAAGGTGGTCGCGCGATGTCCACTGATTTCTGCCGCACCAAATAGCGTAGAGCCTGAAATCAGCACCCCTATGGCGCCTGCGTTCACAGCGGTGGGGGTGGGCGATTTACTGGGGCAAATATTCAACTGAATCGGTTCTTGGGCACTCGATCCGCTAAAGGGCCTCAGCTCCAACTGCATCGCACTCACCCGGGTGACACCGACGACTGTGCTAATGCCTTTTGTTTTTTGTGTAACGACAGGCATTAAGTAAAAAGGGTTTACCGTATGATTGGGGCGTTCACTGGGCCAGACGGTCATGGTGCACTCATCGGGAAACGTGACCGACACATCACGAGACCATGCCGCCTGTCTATATTCCGCAGCCAGCGAATGGGTGGCATTCGGCTTAGGCGTGACGCTGATGGCGGTGGAGTCGGCACCGGTTCCGGCAGCATTACTGGCGGTGACCGAGCAGGCATAGCTCACCCCGTTGCTCAGACCAAACACCTCCAGGGGGCTTCGCTGGCCTCTGGCACTCAATACCTCGCCCTCAGCCCTGCATTGGGCGACATAGGTAGAGATACGCGACTGCCCGGAATAAATGGGCTCCGCAAAAGAGACGATGGCGCTGGTATTCCCCGCCGCAATGGCCAATATGGCTGGTGCACCAGGTAGCTTATCCGCCTTCGTGCAAGCCGCCAGCACCGTTATCAGTACCAACCACTGACTAACTGTGCGCAAACCTAGCGACATTCACAGCACAGTGAATTGCCCCATCAGACCCGCGTCTTCATGATTGGTCATATGGCAATGGTACATAAAGGGATAGGAGGAATTTGCCGATTCATCATATTTCGCGACAAAGGTGACTGTTCCACCCAATGGCAAATAAAAAGTATCTTTCCAACCGCTTTCATAGGCATTCACGTTGCTGCCGTTTCCGTTACGCGCCACGATTTTAAATTGCACGCCATGAATATGAAAAGAGTGGCTAAAAACGTTTCCTCCATTCACTGTCCACGATTCAGTGGCTCCCAGGCTTAGCGTTTGGTTGATGGTGGTCATGCTGAACCCCACGCCGTCGAAGGTAAACGGCGCGCTAGGCGCGGTTGATGTGATGTTCAGCGAACGGGTTTTGCTGGCACCGGCAGCAGAGGGGTAGCTGCTGCTCACCAAAGTTGCGGGCAAGGAGGTGACCGCATTGGAAGTTGCTGCTATGACGTTGATCTGAAGTACATTAAAAGTCTTGTAATTAAGCAGGCTACCAAATTCTCCGCTAGTGGCATTCTCCAGCCCAGCATAGCCAAAGCTCAACCCCTCCCCGGCCCCGTTATAACTGTTGAGGTAAACAGCACTGCCAACGGTGTCGCTGGTCAAATCAACTAAAATTTCGTAGCGCTCACCAGGGGCCATTATTAAGCGGGTCACTGAAACGGGTGCACTCAACAAGCCACCGTCATTTCCAATAACGTAAAAGGTTCTACCATCACCAAAACCCAGGTTGTAATCGCGTTCCGTCTCGCCGTTTAGAATGCGCAACCGCACAAACTGCTTGGGTAGCGTGGCCTGGGCATTCATGATGCCGTTGGTCAGCATATAGTCCCCGTATGCGGTCGTTGTGTACTGAAACTGATTGGCGACACCGCTGATCGTCGTAAATCGCCGACTGGTCAGTATCAGCGGTATATCGTCTACACCATAGGTTCTGGGCAGTTTCAATGCGGATTCCGCACTATCTTGCACAATGATAAAACCACCCGCGCCAAGGGTTAGTTGCTTTTGCGTCAGCCCATGCAGATGGGGGTGGTACCAATAGGTTGCTGCGTTGTTTTTAACGGTAAACGTGTCAGTTAGCCAAGTTGCACCTGCCGCAACGATCTGATGTGGCCCGCCATCTACCGTGCCCGGAACCAGCATGCCATGCCAATGGGTGGTGGTTTCTTCTGCCAGTGTGTTGTTCACTTGCATGCGGGCGGTGGCCCCCTTGGTCATGAGCAGTGTAGGGCCCCAAAAACTGTTTCCGTTATATCCATAAGTTGCTGTTTTAGCGCCGGTTTGATACTGCACCGACGATGACGCCAGTGTCAGTGAATAGGTGGTCACCCCCGCAACCGTATCGCCCGTCAACAAAGGCGGAATCCACAGCGTGTTAGTCGCAGTCGTGCTGGTGGTTGTATTAGTCGTGGTGGTAGTGCTGGTAGTGCTAGAGGTAGTAGAGGTGCTGGAGGTGCTGGAGGTGCTGGAACTACCGGAAGAACCGCCTCCGCCACAACTGACACCGCCTATCAAAATAGACGAAGCCCCTAAAAACCCACCGGCAAGCACTTTGAGACTATCTCTCTTAGAGAGTAGAGATTCGTTGCTAAGTTTTGGCTGCATGCGGACCCCACAGGTATAAAAAATCCTGAATACGATTGACAGGGTGAAAAACAGGAACCGTACCCACAGGTATGCAGAACGCTGAATGCGCTTGCACAATCTTTGGCAGCGCTAAGTCTAGGCTTCAAATGCAACCCGTATGTAACTGACTCTGCAAATGGCTCCAGCTTTGCAAAAAATATACAGAATTTAGCACTTCAATATTTTTGCCTCACCTGGTTGTCCGCACGCACTGGCATGTAGCGTCAGGGCTGGATAATGACGGGCTTTTTGCAGCCATCGCCCATGCCCACCCCCTTGCTCACCCAAGCCCGCGTGCCGCTCACCCACGAGGTGTCGGTATGCAACGAAGCGGGCGAGGTGTCGGTGCGCCATGTGCCCAGCGAGCGCGCGCTGACTCTTTATTTAGACCGGCACGAGTTGGTCACCGTGATGACGGCGGGCGCCCAGCCCGAATGGTTGGCACTGGGTTGGATCAAAAACCAGCGCTTGGTGGAGCGGCTGGACGACATTGCCGCCGTGCAGGTGGATTGGGAGGTGCAGGCCTGCGTGGTAACGCGCCACGCCCATGCCCAGTCAAGCCTTAACCCGCTGCTGGCGGGCGCGGGCGAGGGCCAGTTGGCGCCCGCTAAAACCATTACCAGCGGCTGCGGTCAGGGCAGCATGTTTGGCCAATTGATGGACTTTGTGGACGGCATCCACCTGCCGCCGCACCGCGTGAGCCGCTCTGTCATCCACGCCGTGGCCGAAGCCATACGGCAACAAGCCTCGCTCTACAAAATCAGCGGCTCGGTACACGGCTGCGCGCTGTTTCAGGGCGAGCAAATGCTGCTGTTTACCGAAGACGTGGGCCGCCACAATGCGCTGGACGCCATTGCTGGCTGGATGTGGCTGAATGCGGTAGACGGCGCGGACAAGCTGCTCTACACCACCGGGCGGCTGACCAGCGAAATGGTCATCAAGGCCGCGCAAATGGGCGTGGGCATCATCGTCTCGCGCTCCGGCGTCACCCAAATGGGCCTGCAAGTGGCGCAGGGCCTGGGCCTGTGCCTGGTGGCGCGCTGCATTAACCGACATTTTTTGGTCTATTGCGGGCAGGAGCGGGTGGATTTGGGCGTTTGAGTCTGGAGCAGCAAACCCAGGGGCACCTGAGCCCCGCACACCAAGTTGAATGGGAAGTACACCAATGAAACCCGTCGAACAGCAGTTTTTTAGCGACCTCGAAAAAAAGCTCTGGACCGCCGCTGACAAGTTGCGCTCCAACCTGGATGCCGCTGTGTACAAGCATGTGGTGCTGGGCCTGATCTTCCTCAAATACGTCTCCGACGCCTTTGAGGAGCGCCAGAAAGAGCTGCGCGAGCAGTTCACCAACCCCGGCCATGACTACTACATGGCGCCAGAAGACTATGCGGACGACTACGAGGGCCATCTCAGAGCCGAGCTGGAAGTGCGCGACTACTACACCGAAAAAAACGTGTTTTGGGTGCCGTTTCAGGCGCGCTGGCAAACCCTGCGTGACTGCGCCCAATGGCCCCCCGGCACCCCGCTGCCCTGGTGCAAACCTGGCAGAACCGAGCGCGAAGAAATGCGCGGCGTGGGCTGGCTGATTGACAACGCCATGGAAGCCATTGAGCGTGAGAACGACAAAAAACTCAAGAACGTGCTCAACAAAGACTTTGCTCGCACCCAGATTGACAGCCAACTCGCCGACCTGATCGCCCACTTTTCCGATACCGACTTCAACCGCCGTGACTACAACGGCCAGCCGCTGGGCCTGAACGCCAAGGACATCCTCGGCCACGTGTATGAATACTTCCTTGGCCAGTTCGCCCTGGCCGAAGGCAAGAAAGGCGGCCAGTACTACACGCCCAAAAGCATCGTCACCTTGATCGTGGAAATGCTGCAACCCTTCAAAGGCCGGGTGTACGACCCCGCCATGGGCTCAGGCGGCTTCTTTGTGCAGAGTGAAGAGTTTATCGAACAGCACGGCGGTAAGGTGGCCGACGGCAAAACCGGGCAGATCAGCGTCTATGGCCAGGAAAGCAACCCCACCACCTGGCGCCTGGCCGCGATGAACATGGCCATTCGCGGCATCGACTTCAACTTTGGCGGCGCACCGGGCGACACGCTGTTGAACGACCTGCACCCCGACCTGCGTGCCGACTTTGTCATGGCCAACCCACCCTTCAACATGAAGGAATGGTGGAGTGAAAAACTCAGCCAAGACCCGCGCTGGATTGCAGGCACACCGCCGCAAGGCAACGCCAACTTCGCCTGGTTGCAGCACATGCTCTACCACCTGGCCCCGGCAGGCAGCATGGCCCTGCTGCTGGCCAACGGCTCGATGAGCAGCAACACCAATAACGAAGGCGAAATTCGCAAAAAGCTGATTGAAGACGACTACGTGGAATGCATGGTTGCGCTGCCCGGCCAGCTCTTTACCAACACGCAAATCCCGGCCTGCATTTGGCTCCTGACCCGCGACAAACGCAATGGCCTGGCGCTCAACAAAACCAAGCGCGACCGGCGCGGCCAATTCCTGTTTATCGACGCGCGCCAGCTCGGCTACATGAAAGACCGCGTGCTGCGCGACTTCACGGGGGAAGACATCAAAAAGGTGGCCGACACCTTCCACGCCTGGCAACTGGGCGAAGGCTATGAGGATGTGGCCGGCTTCTGTTATTCCGCCTCGTTGGATGACATTCGCAAGCAAGAGCATGTGCTCACACCCGGGCGCTATGTGGGCGCACAGGCGCAAGAAGCCGATGGCGAAGCCTTTGCCGACAAGATGGCGCGGCTGACGGCGCAATTGGCGGTGCAATTTGAAGAAAGTGCCGTGCTGGAGCAAGAAATAAAAAAGAATCTGGCAGGCTTGGGTTATTCACTCAATACGGAGATGCGTCGTGATTGATTACAGCAAACTGCAAAAATCGCTCAAGCACCTTGAGATGCAGTACGAAAATTACACCAATACCCAATATCGCAGCGAGTTATCCGATTTGGATAGGGAAGGAATCGCAGAGTCCACCATTCAGCGCTTTGAAACCTGTTATGACACGCTTTGGAAAACACTGAAGCGATTTTTAGTGGAAAATCTGGGTATTCCAGAAGTGCCCAACAGCCCCAAATCTGTACTCCGACTGGCATTTGAAAATCAACTGTTTGCTTCCCCCGTTGAGCAATGGTTGAAATATGCAGATACCAGAACCGATACCGCGCACGATTACGATGGTGACAAGGCTGCTCACTGTTTGGCGCTGATGAGGGACTTTATTGACGACACCATCGGTTTGTACCAGACCATGGCAGGTGGTACCTGGGAATGAGAGAGCCTATCGATCTCGGCCCAAGCCAGCGCAAGGAATTACTGAGCCTGATAGCACGCTATTTGCCGAATGTTGAAGTTTGGGCATTTGGCTCGCGCGTTAAATGGACCGCGCGCTCCAATTCCGATCTAGATTTGGTGGCCTTTGCCAAGTCCGAGGATGAAGAGCGTATTTCGCGTTTGAAAGAGGCATTAGAAGAAAGCTCGCTGCCGTTTCGGGTAGATTTGCTGGTGTGGGACAACATTCCTGACGGCTTCAAAAAGAATATTCGGGAACGCTACGTTGTGCTGGTCGAGGCAGTGGAACTGGGGCGGGGTCGGGTTATGAACTTTGATGCCGCCAAGTGTGTAGCGCCAAAAAACGAGTTGATACCGCTTAGTGATATTGCGAATGTGATTGGCGGCTACGCGTTCAAGGGTTCCGACTTTGGAAAGTGTGGGATGCCGGTTGTCAAAATCGCGAACATTGAGCCTCCTCGAGTGAATATTCAAAGCTGCGAAAGAATTCCAGAAGAAAAGCTATCAGGCCTAGACCGATTTCGCCTAGCCAAGGGCGACGTATTGATGGCAATGACTGGAGCTACCGTTGGAAAGGTTGGGAGGATTCGCGACCACCAAGCCGCATATCTAAACCAGCGAGTTGCCAAAATTTCTTCGAAAATCGCGCCGGAATACGATGATTTCATTTTCGCGCTTCTATCTCAAAAAGGATTCGAAGAAAAAATTCTCAGTAACTCAAGCGGCAGTGCACAGGCTAACGTCAGTGCTGATGGAATCGGCAGGGTGCTTATTCCCGCATTGGAGCCATGCAATAAATTGAAGATCGGCAAATTTGTTGCTGCAATTGACGACAAAATTGACCTCAACCGCCACATCAACCAAACCCTAGAAGCCATAGCACAAGCCCTTTTCAAATCGTGGTTTGTCGATTTCGACCCAGTCAAAGCCAAGATCGCCGCCACTAGGCAAGGCCGCGACCCGCTACGTGCCGCCATGAGCGCCATCAGCGGCAAGCCTGAGACTGAACTTGATGCCATGCCGCCCGAGCAATACGATTCACTTGCCGCCACCGCCGCGCTGTTTCCGGATGAGATGGAGGAGTCGGAGTTGGGGGAGATTCCGAAGGGATGGATGGTCAATCAAATTAGCCGATTTGGTAATGTGGTTTGCGGGAAAACTCCATCTAAGGAAAATCCAAAATATTTTGGTATAGGCATTCCATTTATAAAGATTCCAGACATGCACAACAGTGTGTATGTAATAAATCCTTCAGAGCAATTGACTGCACTTGGCGCGGCGTCGCAGTCAAAGAAGACCATCCCCGCTGGTTCGATCTGCGTAAGCTGTATTGCAACAGTTGGCAAGGTAGTAATAGCGCATGAGCCATCACAAACGAATCAGCAAATAAACGCCATTATCCCGAATTTGGCTGAGTACACGGTTTACCTGTACTTCCAAATGAAAGAAAAGGAAAAAGAATTTCATGATTTAGCAAGTGGCGGCAGCGCTACTTTAAACATGAACACATCCACTTTTTCTAAGATGAACGTTCTTATGCCCAACTTGGAAATACTGGCGAAATTTAGTGCTTTCGTAGCGCCACTATTTAGTGAGATATTGTCGAGACAAAAGGAGTCTGCATTTTTGTCAGAGACGCGCGACATCCTTCTCCCCAAACTCCTTTCCGGTGAATTTCCGGCCACTGAGGGACCTCTTCATGTCTGTAGTCGATGAAGCTGCTTTTGAAATACCAGACCACTTTGCACTCTTGAGCAAACCACCGACGCTTCAAGAGAAGGCACAAAAGGAAGCACGGTTGCTGAAGCTGAAGATTCGTCCGCTCTGGTATGAAACACCCGCAGGCGACGATGGCAAGCCGGATCACACTCTGCTTGAACAAATCCTCAAACTAGCCATGGCAGTGGCACGTCGCCAGGTGATTTTTGAATGATTGAATATTCTTTTGTGGAGTCCAAACGATGACTCAAATTCAGAAACTCACAGTCAAAGGTTACAAATCCATCGCCAAGCTGGAAAACTTTGCCCTGCACCCGCTCAATATTCTGATTGGTGCTAACGGTGCGGGTAAGAGCAATTTCATTGGCTTGTTCAGGTTTCTGGCTTCGGTGGTGAGTGACAACTTTCCACTTGATGTGCAGAAGTGGGGCGGACCGGAAGCACTACTGCATTACGGCAGTAAAGTGACACCGCAGTTGGAGCTGGAGATTCAGTTCTCGCCCAATGTGGGCGTCACGGGTTCATTTGAAAACGGCTATCGCGTGACTTTGGAAGCCACGCAAGACAACCGCCTGATCTTCTCGCGTGAAGAATCCACATTTCGCGGGGCTGGCTATAGCTTTCCAAAGGTTTACTCGCTGGGCGCAGGGCACGACAGTGCGCGTATCCGAACCGACAAGGACAGCCAGAGCGCCACGGTGAGCCGCTACGTTTTGGACAAGCTGCAGATTTGGAGGCAATACCATTTCCACGACACGGGCGACACGGCGACCGTTAAGCGCATCCATGCCGTCAATGACAACCTGCGCCTCAAGCCTGACGCAGCAAACCTAGCAGCTTATCTGCGTAAGCTGAAAACCACGCCTGCTTTTGAGCTAAGTTACGACCGCATTGTGGAAACCATACGCCGTGCAGCCCCGTTCTTTGGCGATTTTGTGTTTCGTGATGAAGCCAGCGAGTTCATCGAGCTGGAGTGGACCGAACGTGGGCGACCTGACACGCCGTGGAAAGCGCATGTGCTTTCCGACGGCACCCTGCGGTTTATTTGCCTGACCACGTTGCTGCTGCAGCCGCAAACTTTGCTACCCGACACCATCTTGATCGACGAGCCGGAACTGGGCCTGCACCCCTTTGCCATCAATCTGTTGGCAGAGATGTTGAAAGAGGCGGCGGAGTCGAAGCAGGTCATTGTTTCTACCCAATCTGTGGAGCTGCTCAATAACTTCCAGCCAGAGCACGTGGTAGTGGTGCAGCGAGAGAGCGATGCGTCGGTGTTCAAGCGTCTGGATGCGGAGGAGCTGGCAGATTGGTTGGCAGAGGACTATAGCCTGGGCGAATTGTGGAAGCGCAATGTGCTGGGCGGGAGGCCAACACGATGAGCCGCGTGGTGGTGGTCTGTGAGGGCGAAACCGAGGAGGAATTCGTCCGTGATGTGTTGGCACCCGGGTTTTCTGGATTGGGGCTGTACCTGGAATGGCAAATGGTGGATACCTCACCCGGACATCGCGGCGGCGCGCTGAACTACGACCGGGTAAAACCCCACTTACGCAATGTATTGCGCCAGAAGAGCGCGCCAGTGGTAACGACACTGTTCGACCTCTACAAGCTCGATAAGCGCTTTCCGGGGTTTGAGAAATCACAAGGCTTGCCTGATCTCGGCCAGCGACTGGATGTGCTTCAGCGCGAATTGCATGCCGATGTGGTGACGGCTGCCGAGTGCAAGCCGGAGCGCTTCATTCCCTACATCCAGCCCTACGAGTTTGAGTCTCTGTTATTCAGTGACGTGGCTGCGTTGTCATTGGTAAATCCTTCCTGGCCCAAAAAGTCCATCGACCGGTTGCTCGAAATCCGCGATGCGGCCCCGTCGCCCGAACATATCAACAACAGGCCTGAAACCAAGCCGGCGGCGCATTTGGAACGTGAACTGAAAGCGCCTCGGTACAGCAAACGCACGCATGGCCCTATCGCAGCCCAGAAGATTGGGCTGGCCAAGATCGAAGCCGAGTGCGCGTTCTTTGCCGCATGGCTGGCGCAAATCCGGGAGTTGGCGCAGCCATGATGAACGAGCAGCAACTCGAAGACCTGTGCATCGGCTGGTTTCAGGAGACTGGCTGGCAGTTTGTGCGTGGGCCGGAGATGGCGTCTGAGGGTACGAACCCGCAACGCACCGATGACCGGCAGGTGATCTTGCGCGAGCGGCTGCTGGCAGCCCTGGCGCGCATCAATCCCCACATTCCCGTTGTGGCGCTGGAGCAGGCCGCACACATCGTGCAAACCATCAGCGAGCCGCAGGCTGTGGCGCGCAACCGCCGTTTTCACCGGCTGCTGCTCTCGGGTGTGGCGGTGGAGTTTTCGGTAAGGGATGAAAAGAAAACCGATGCGGTGCAACTGATTGACTTTGCCAACCCGCAGCGCAACGACTTTTTGGTGGTGAATCAGTTCACCGTGATCGGCACCAAGCAGCCGCGGCGGCCTGATTTGGTGGCCTTTATCAACGGCCTGCCGCTGGCGGTGATTGAGCTGAAGAACCCGGCCAATGCGCAAACGGATGTGTGGGATGCCTTTAACCAGTTGCAAACCTACAAAGACGAGATCAGCGACCTGTTCAACAGCAACGAGGCGCTGGTGGTCAGTGATGGTGTGACGGCGCGCGTGGGCTCGCTCACAGCCCATGCCGAACGCATGTTGCCTTGGCGTACCCTTGCCCATGAGGATGACCGGCCCCGCCTGCAACTGGAGCTGGAAACCGTGGTGCGCGGCTTTTTTGCGCCGACGCTGTTCCTCGATTACATCCGCCACTTTGTGCTGTTTGAGCAGGATGGCGATGCGGTCATCAAGAAAATTGCGGGCTATCACCAGTTCCATGCCGTGCGCGAAGCGGTGCGCGCCACGGTCATCGCCGCCAGCTCGCCAGACAAGGGCTTGCTGGAGGTGCGGGAGGAACGCGCCACCTACGGCAAAGCGGTGCAGCCGGGCTCGCGCAAGGCCGGTGTGGTGTGGCATACCCAGGGCTCGGGCAAGAGCATCACCATGGTCTGCTACGCGGGCAAGCTGCTGCAACAGCCAGAAATGAAGAACCCCACTCTGGTGGTGGTGACCGACCGCAACGATCTGGATGGCCAGTTGTTTGCCACCTTTTGCGCGGCCAGTGATTTGCTCAAGACCATGCCCTTGCAAGCCGGTAGCCGCGATGAACTGCGCCGTATGCTGGCCTGGCGCCAGGCGGGGGGCATCATCTTCACCACGGTGCAGAAATTTGCGCTGCTGGAAGCGGAGGGCGAACACCCGCTGCTGTCCGACCGCTCCAATATCGTGGTGATTTCGGACGAGGCGCACCGCAGCCAGTACGGCACCCAGGGGCGCTTGGACGAAAAGTCGGGCAAGTATCTGTTCGGCTATGCCAAGCACCTGCGCGATGCGCTGAAGAATGCCACCTTCATCGGCTTCACCGGCACCCCCATTGCCCTGGAGGACAAGGACACGCGCGCGGTGTTTGGCGACTACGTGAGCATTTATGACATTCAGGATGCGGTGGACGATGGCGCCACCGTACCCATTTACTTTGAGAGCCGCCTGGCCAAGCTGGATGTGAGGCAGGCCGAGATCGACGCCCTCAACGAGCGCGTCGATGAGGTGATGGAAGACGAAGAAGACCTCGCCAGCCGGGAAAAAACCAAAGGCGAATGGGCTGCGCTGGAAAAGCTGGTCGGCGCCAAGCCGCGCCTGGCCCAGGTGGCCAAGGACTTGGTGGCCCATTTTGAAAGCCGCAGCGCCGTGCTGGAAGGCAAGGCCATGGTGGTGTGCATGAGCCGAGACATCTGCGCCCAGCTCTACAAGGCCATCTGTATCGGCGACGAGAACAACCCACCCTTGAGGCCCGAATGGCACAGCATGGACCCGGAGCAGGGCGTCATCAAGGTGGTCATGACCGGCTCTGCGGCTGACAAGGAACTGCTGCAACCCCACCTGTACAGCAAGCAGGTGAAAAAGCGCCTGGAAAAGCGCTTCAAGGACGCCAAAGACCCGCTCCAACTGGTGATCGTGCGCGACATGTGGCTAACCGGCTTTGATGCCCCGTGCTGCCACACCCTGTACGTGGACAAACCCATGAAGGGCCACAACCTCATGCAGGCCATTGCCCGCGTGAACCGGGTGTTCAAGAACAAGCCCAGCGGCCTGGTGGTGGATTACATCGGCATTGCCAACGAGCTGAAGACCGCACTCAAAACCTACACCGAATCCAAAGGCAAGGGCGACCCCACGCACAACGCCGCCGAAGCCCTGGCCGTGTTGCTGGAGCAGATGGCCATCGTGCGCGGCCTGATGCACGGCTGCGACTACACCGGGTTCGAGACCCAGGCTATAGCCCTGTTGGTGCCCTGTGCCAACCACCTGCTGGGCCTGAAGGATGGCAAGCGGCGTTTCCTGGACACCATGGTGGCGGTAGCCAAGGCTTATTCGCTGTGCGGCACGCTGGATGAAGCGGCGGCGCTGCGCAAGGAGATCGCCTTTTTCTCGGCCATTAAAGCCGCCATCACCAAGTTCACCACGGTGGACAAAAAGCGCACCACCGAGGAGAAAAACAGCGTGCTGAAGCAGATTTTGGACAACGCTGTTGTTGCAGACGGTGTGGCGGATATCTTTGCGCTGGCCGGGTTAGACAAGCCCAACATCGGCCTGCTTTCAGACGAATTTCTGGAAGACTTGCGCCAGATGGAGCACCGCAACCTGGCCGTTGAGCTGCTGGAAAAGCTGCTGCGCGACGAGATCAAAGCGCGGGCGCGCCACAACGTGGTGCAGGAGAAGAAGTACGGCGACCGCCTGCTGGAAACCCTGCGCCGCTACCACAACCGTGCCATTCAAACCGCCCAAGTGATTGAGGAGCTGATTCAGATGGCCAAGGAGTTTCAGGCGGTGCTGGCGCGCGAGGCCGCGCTGGGTTTGGGGCCGGATGAAATCGCCTTCTACGACGCGCTGGCCAACAACGAGAGTGCGGTTCGTGAGCTGGGTGATGACACCCTGAAGAAAATCGCCATTGAGATCACCGAAAAGCTCAGGGCCAGCACCACGGTAGATTGGCAGGTGCGCGAGAGCGTGCGCGCGCGGCTGCGGATTTTGGTGCGACGCTGCTTGCAAAAGTGGAAGTACCCGCCAGATCAGCAGGCCGATGCGGTCGAGTTGGTGCTCAAGCAGGCGGAATCACTGTCAAACGAGTGGTCGCAAACCTAGCCTCAATCCAGCGCCGCGCCGCCTTCGCCCCGGGCTTGCGCCACCGCCTGCCCCAGCTCAATCACGGCCATGGCGTAGGCGCTGCTCCAGTTGTAGCGGGTAATGGCGTAAAAGTTGTCGGTGCCCGCCACATACTCATGGGGGACGCCTTCGTTGCGCAGCTCAATCAGCGCCAGCGGGCCGCTGTGGCGCAGGCCCGGTTCATCTAGGCGCGCGCCCAGCGCCGCCATGTCGCTGGCGCTGAACTGGGGGCGTATGTCGGCTTGCAGCAAGGTGGCGGTGCCCGCATGCTCAGGGTCTATTTGCACCGGGTAATGCGTGGGTTGCCCGGCTTGCCAGCCGTGGGCTTGCAGGTAGTGCGCCACCGAGGCAATGGCGTCGGCGGGGGAATGCAGCAGGTCGATACGGCCATTGCCATCGCCATCGACCGCGTAACGGCGCCAACTGGAGGGCATGAACTGCGGCAAACCCATGGCGCCGGCGTAGCTGCCCAGCAGGCGCTCGGGTTTGAGGTGGGTTTGGCGCGAGAGCAGCAGCAATTGCGCCAACTCGTCTTGAAAAAAGGCGCTGCGCGCGGCGGCGCGTGGGTGTTCGGCGGGGAAGTCAAAAGCCAAGGTACACAGGCTGTCGATCACGCGAAAGCGGCCGCTGTCGCGCCCGTACAAGGTTTCCACGCCCAGTATGCCCACCACGATGGCTGCGGGCACGCCATAGGTCTGCTCCGCCCGCGCCAACGCGCGGTGGTGCAAACGCCAAAACCGCACACCGCTCTGTATGCGCACTGGCTCCACGATGCGCGCCCGGTAGGCCACCCAGTTGCGGCTGGGCGCGGCACTGGGCAGCACCAAAGGCCGGATGGACGGCAGTTGCCTGCACCGCCCGATCACTTGGCGCACCCAAGGGCGGGGTAAGCCGTGCTGCTCGGCTGTGGCGTCGGCAAACTGCATGGCGTCGCTGCGGTGGGCATAGCTAGGGCCTAGTGGCGTGACCCGGTGCGCGGGCTTGGCTTGTACGAGGCCCACGGCCAGCGTCAGCGCCAACAGCCCAGCCATCTGGCGTGCGACCCAAGCCCGCAGGGCGGGCCGGGGTGGCTGGCTGCGCGTCACCAGGGTCGCCACCAGGCGTGTCATTGGCTTATGCAGGCTATTCGTCATGCGGGCCATGGTAAGCCCTTGTAGGCACGCCGTAGCGCCGCCAGTGAGCCCGGCTGCGTGCGGGCGTAGCGCTGTGCCTCCAGCGCCAACAGCCATTGCTGCACACCCTGGCTGCGTACGCCGTCACGCGCTTGCAGGGCCTGCGCCAGTTGCCGGGGGGACAGGTGTTGCGCATGGGCCAGCCCGCTGCGTGCCAGGCGCTGGCGCGCCCGCGCCAGCAGCACCAGCCAGGGGTCTTGGCGCCAACCCCGGTTCCACGCTGCGGCCGCTGCCAGCCCGCCCAGCAGGGTCACCGTGAACACGGCGGACAGCACCAAGCCCAGGTCTTGCCAGTCAGGGCTGGGAAAGCCCAGGTTTTGCAGCAGCTTGAACTGTTGCGCGCGCGAGTAGTTCAGCACCCGTTGTGTCCAGGCGTTGTTCAGCGCCTCCCAAGCGGCGCGCAGGGGTTTGCCAAAGTCGCGCGCGCCTTGGGCCAAGCCCCCTAGGGCGCCGAGCACGCCAGCTGGGGGTGCCAGGCGGCGCAACACCTGCACCCGGCTGGGTGCCACGGCGGCAGTGGGGTCCACACGCAACCAGCCACGCCCGGCTTGCCACACTTCGGCCCAGGCGTGCGCGTCGCTCTGGCGCACCGCCCAGTAGCCGTCTAGTGGGTTGCGGTCACCGCCCTGGTAGCCGGTGACGATGCGGGCTGGCACGTCTAGTGCGCGCATCAAAATCACATAGGCGGAGGTGATGTGCTCGCAAAAACCGGCTTTGCGGTCGAACCAGAATTCGTCGGCGCTGTGTTGGCCGTACACGCCGGGCTCCAGCGTGTAGCGGTAGCCGCCGCTGCGCAGGCGTTGTAGCACGGCCTCTGTCAAGGTGCTGGCGTCGGCCTGCGCCAGCAGCGGGTCTTGCCGCATTTGCGCAGCCAGGGCCAGTGTGCGTGGGTTGTAGCCGGGCGGCAGGGCGACATAGTCCTGCAATTGCGTCATCGCTTGCAAAGGGCCGTGGCGAAACGTGGTGTAGCTCTCGGCCCGGTAGCGCAACACCTCGGCTGCTGCGGGCTGAATAAACCATTGCAGATCGGCCCCCATGCCCACTTGGTAGCCGGGTACGGCGGGTGCTTGTGGCGTGGCGTCCAGCACCAGCAGCCAAGGCTGGCGGCTCACCTCTTGCGTGACTTCGTAGCGTACCGGGGTGCCAAACACGGCCAGGTTGGCCGGTGCCCGTAACGCACGGGGAAAGTCAGACTGCAGCAGCAGCCAATCGTGGCCGTCAAAGGTGGACAGCACCGGGCCGCGAAAATACAAGTCTTGCGCAGGCGGTACCGGGCCATCGAAGCGAATGCGCAGCGCGATGCTGTCGTCTAGCGCCAACTCGGCCACCCGGCCCACTTGCATAGACCCACTCAGGCCACTGCGCCCCTGCTGTGGGTCTGCGGGCGAGTTCCAGAGCGGGGATAGGCGCGGAAACAGCAAGAACAGCAGCACCATGATGGGCGTGCCCAGCAGCACCATCACACCGGCGGTGCGCGCGGCTTCGCGCAACGGGGGTTGGCCAACTGGCATGTGCGCCAGCACCAATGCGGTGAGCAGGCCAAACAGGGCCAGCAGCATGCCCAGCGCGGTGAGCAGCGATTGCGAATGGAAAAAATGCGTGAGCAGCACAAAAAAGCCAAGGAAGAACACCACAAAGGCGTCGCGGCGAGCGCGCAGCTCCAGGGTTTTGAGGGCCAGCAACACCACGATCAGCGTCACACCAGCGCTTTGCCCGAGCAGGCTTTGGTGGCTCCACCAGGTGAGTGCCATCGCCATCAGCAGCAGACCCACCAGCCAAGCACGGCTGGGCAACGCCTGCTGGCGCAGCGCCAGCGTGGCGCGCCACAGCAACACCGCGACGCTTAGCCCGCTGCACCACAGCGGCACTTGGCCCGCCTGCGGCAGCAATACCAGGGCGATGACGGCGAGCAGAAACAAGGTGTCGCGCGTGTCGCGCGGCCACTGCTGGGGGTGAGTCAGCAGGTGTAGCCGCTTCAACATAGCGCCAGTGCCTCCAGGCACGCGCGTTGGTGGGCCTCGCCCTGGTTGGGCGCAATCACCCGCCCTGGCAGCCGCAGCCCATAGTGCAGGCCCATGGCCTGTGCACGCAATACCCAGGCGCATAAGCGTGACCATTTGAGCGCTGCTGGCCCGGCTTGCGCATGATCCAGCCACAGGGTATGGCTGCGCTGTTGTTCGTTGTCGCGACTCACCAACTCGCCGGCGCCGCTGGCGATGGCGTTGGCGGCCTTTTTCCAGACCACTTGCCGAGGGGTATCGCCGCGCCGGTAGCTGCGCACACCGTCAAAAGCCCCACTGCTTGCCGCGTGTGCCAACGCGCCACCGGTGTGGCCGCCTTCGCCTGCGGGCCAGGGCGGCGCATGGGCTTCTGGTGCCGGATAAACCCACATCGTGGCGGCCGGGCGCCACACCGTCCAAACGCGAAAACTGCCCAGCGGAAACAGGGTTTGCGCGCTCAAGGTCGGTACGCGGTGGCGCCCGCGCTGGTGCACGGCGTGGCTCAGTTGCAAGCTGGCTTGGCCCTCGGGCGGTAGGTCGGCCCAGACCCAAGCGGCATGGGAATCATGC
>Ga0136644_10000884_pt1 | contig 24026 bp, 25 predicted proteins | sample C_130820_EF_Meta_FD_94780 | JGI IMG/M metagenome (GOLD analysis project Ga0136644, IMG submission 94780) | Freshwater microbial communities from Lake Croche, Canada to study carbon cycling - C_130820_EF_MetaG (v2) (version 2) | ecosystem: Environmental > Aquatic > Freshwater > Lake | place...
ATTTTTCATGACGCGGCCTGAGCGCTGATGTCAACCCCTGGTGCCATGCCCGCTATGCAGAACGACCTCTTTGCGGCTGACGATGCGAACCCCGTGCAGCAGTTTGGCGACGGACTGTTCTGCCTACGCGCTCGCGCGCAAACAGCCATTCTGATGGTTCATATCGATCGCATCACACAAGCCGCACCGTTTCGCCACCTGACGGTGCCGGGTGGTGGCCGTATGGCCGTTGCGATGAGCAATTGCGGCGCGCTGGGCTGGGTGGCTGACCGAAAAGGCTACCGCTACAGCAGTGTGGATCCTTTGAGTGGAAAACCCTGGCCTGTCATGCCGGATGAATTTCTGGCGCTGGCCCATTCCGCCGCCGCAGAGGCAGGTTTCACCCACTTTGAGCCGGATGCCTGCCTCATTAACCGCTATGCCGCTGGTGCAGGCTTGGGCGTGCATTGCGATCAAGACGAGGCGAACCTGGGCCAACCCATTGTTTCCGTGTCTTTGGGTGCAAGTGCAACTTTCCTGTGGGGTGGGTTGCGTCGGCGCGACCCACTGCGTCGCCTGCCGGTTCATGCGGGTGATGTGCTGGTGTGGGGCGGTAAGGCGCGGTTAACGTACCACGGTGTTTTGCCACTCAAGGCCTGCGATTCCTATCGGTTCAATTTGACCTTTCGCCGGGCGGCATAAATGGCCTGCCGATTCGTCAATGGACGAATCGAGGCTGGCTGAGATCAAATAGATTACTCAAGGCCATGACAGCGCTTCGCCTGATTCACAGCCACTTACCCCATGTATCGGAATAAACGGAGCTGTTATGCCTGAATATGCCCAAGCCGCACAAGCCGCACAAGCCGCACAAGCCGCGGCCGGTGAGCCCGAAGCCATCCGTCTCGTCGCAGATGACGGCTACCAACTGGCAGCCCTGCGTTATCAAGCCGTGGGGCCACTGCGCGGGCACCTGATTGTTGCCGGGGCTACCGGTGTGCCACAGCTCTTTTACAGGCACTTTGCCCAGTTTGCGGCCCGCCACGGCTACACCACGCTCACGCTCGACTATCGGGGCGTTGCCCAATCCAAACCGCCATCACTGCGTGGCTTTCGCATGCGCTACCTCGACTGGGCGCGCTATGACCTCAAATCGGCGGTGGACTTGATGGCCAGCGATGTAGTCCCCTTGTTCATGGTGGGCCACTCGTTTGGCGGCCATGCTTTTGGCTTGCTGGCCAATTACCACCGTGTCGCGCGGTTTTATACCTTTGGGACGGGTGCCGGATGGCATGGCTGGATGCCCCGGGGCGAGCAAGTCCGGGTGCTGTTTTTGTGGCATGTACTGGGGCCACTGATCACGCGCTGGCGGGGCTACCTGGCCTGGCGTGCTTGGGGCTTCGGCGAAGACCTGCCATTGGATGTGTACAAGGACTGGAAGCGCTGGTGCCAATATCCGCGCTATTTTTTTGACGACCCGCACATGCCCGATCTTCAGGCTCGATTTGATGCCGTGACGACGCCGATGGTCGCCGCCAACGCCACGGACGACCGCTGGGCCATGCCCGCGTCCAGAGACGCCTTCATCGCAGGCTATCGCCATGCACGCCTGCAACCGGTGACGATTGATGCAGCGTCCCGCGGCATCGGGGCGATCGGCCATATGGGCTATTTCCGTCGGCAAGCCCAGCCGTTGTGGGAGGAGGTGCTGCTGTGGTTTGGGCAGCACCCGTCTCAGCAGACAAGCAGCCCTTCGGACTGATGGCCGTTTCAAGTGCCAAGTGCAATAAGTTTGATCGGGTTCAATTAAACCTAGAAACCGCAGTTGACCGCTTCATGGCGGTCAAAAAACGGATGCATAAACACGGCGATGGCCCCCTGCATCTATTCACCTGGTGGGTGAGGTCGCTACGTGCCCGACAAGCACCGCCCTGGGATGCCCGGGCGGTGTTGCTCCTCCTTGCTGGCATCAGCCAGCCGCGTCGTCGCGCCTGGCCAGGCCAGCCCATGGCGGCACACTCGGGCGCGTTCGACTGCGGTTTCTAGGTTAGAACCAAAAAGTGGCTTTGTTCTATTTCTTGCGCCACAACACCTTATTGTCAATTGAATACAGCTCGCATGGGTCTTTGCCGTTTTTATTGCAGGCTGCCAGCGCCCTCTCGGCCACGTCAAGCCCTGTGCTAGACCATGCCCAATTGCCATTGGGCGCGATAGCGAAGGCGCGCGGATAACGCTTATTCAGGTAACTTCGATAGCCCTCACGCCCTTTTTCGGACAGGTATGGAACCGCCATCACATCGTCCACTTTTGCGAAGCCGCTGTCTTTCAACCACGGAAGTTCGGCGTAGATGGACTTGGGAGCGGTCTCCACTGACTTGCCCTCCAGGTTTAGCCAGGGGCCTTCTGCCAGCGCAGCTACTTTGTCGGCACGTAACCGATCCAGAATTTGTAAGGCAATGTGGTCGGCCACGCCCTCGTCCAATTTTGCAAGCCCCGACTTGGACATCGAGACCTCCGCCGTCCAGATGGATTTGCCTGACACGGGATCTAACAAGTCGGCCTGTAGGTGCAGCCCCGAGGCCCCGCCCCTGCCCATAAAACTTGCGGAGGTGGGCTTGATAAGCAGCGCGTGTTCCTGCGCCTGAAGCGCGATTGGCGATGCGTCTCGCTTGTCTACATACCGGGTTGGCAGGCCATTTTTGGTGAACAAAGCAGGCAAGCGGTCTCGGAGCAATGGCGCTAATTGCTGCAAATTTTTCTCACCGACCGTTGCGGCAAGATTGTTGAATTCCCATGTCACATGGGCGTTCGGGAACACCAAGACCAAGCGCTGCACCTCTTGCGTGCCGCCGCTTTTGTTGGCGAGGGTGGTTACATGGGTAGAGACACATCCTGCCAATAACAGGCAGAGCCAGGCAAAGCGAAGGTAATTTCTCAAAACGTCCCCGGCAGCAGAATGCTTTTGTCCACGGTGTTGATGTCGGTACGGCCGCAAAAGCCCATGGTCAGGTCTAGCTCTTTGTGGATTAGCTCCAAGGCTTTGCTCACGCCGGCCTGGCCCATCGCCCCTAGGCCGTAGAGGAAAGCGCGGCCTATGTAGGTACCTTGGGCGCCTAGGGCGCGGGCTTTGAGTACGTCTTGGCCGCTGCGGATGCCGCCGTCCATGTGTACCTCGATGCGGCTGCCCACGGCGTCGGCTATGGCGGGCAGGGCGCTGATGGAGGAGGGCGCACCATCCAACTGGCGCCCGCCATGGTTGGAGACGATGAGCGCATCGGCGCCGCTGGCCACGGCCAGTTGGGCGTCTTCCACGTCTTGTATGCCTTTGAGTATGAGTTTGCCGCCCCAGCGTTTTTTGATCCATTCCACATCGGCCCAACTCAGCGTGGGGTCGAACTGTTGCGCCGTCCAGGCTGAGAGCGAGGCCATGTTGTCCACGCCCCGCACATGGCCCACGATGTTGCCGAACTGGCGCCGCTGGGTGCCCGCCATACCCAGGCACCAGCGCGGCTTGGTCATCATGTTGAGGATATTCGTCAGCGTCAGCTTAGGCGGCGCGCTCAAGCCGTTTTTCAGGTCTTTGTGACGCTGGCCGATGATTTGCAAATCCAGCGTCAGCACCAGCGCGTCGCAGTCAGCGGCCTTGGCGCGGTCGATCAGGCGCTCCACAAAATCGCGGTCGCGCATCACATAAAGCTGAAACCAGAAGGGCTGGCCGGTGTGGGCGGCAATGTCTTCAATCGAGCAAATGCTCATGGTGGACAGCGTAAACGGAATACCAAATGCCTCAGCGGCGCGCGCCGCCAAAATCTCGCCGTCGGCATGCTGCATGCCGGTCAGGCCGGTGGGTGCAATGGCCACCGGCATCGCCACCTCGCGGCCCAGCATGCGGGTGCGCGTGCTGCGCCCCTCCATGTTTACCGCCACGCGCTGGCGCAGCTTGATTTTTTGAAAGTCGCTCTCGTTGGCGCGGTAGGTGCCCTCGGTCCAGGAGCCGGAGTCGGCGTAGTCGTAAAACATGCGCGGCACGCGCCGCTGCGCGAGCACGCGCAAGTCTTCAATGTTGGTGATAACGGTCACGGTAAGGTCTCCTTCAGGGGCAACCCAGAATGGTAGCCAATTTGCCTGACGCCTTTGGCGCGGGGCTGCCCGGGCGTGTGGCTGCCGCGGCGGCGCGTTTCACAGCGCGTCAATGGCAATGTCCATCCAGACCACGCCGGGCTGTTTTTCGACACGCACGCGCTGGCCTTCCAGCCGGTAGCTGAGCGGGCTGTGGGCGCGTGGCTGGTAACAGCACCCCCGGGTTCAACACGGCATGGTTCTGCCCCACCGCATGCCGTGCCAACAATATGGTTTATTTGTTCTGCCTCAGGCAAATTCCTTCTCGTGCATCCAGGCCGCGTGTTTGGGCGCGCGGCGCGTCACGCTCCATTCGTTGAGCATGTCGCGCTTCACGGCGTCCAGGCGCGCGTACATGTCGGGCGTGCCCGTATTGGCGGCCAGTTCCAGGCGGTGGCCATTGGGGTCGAAAAAGTAGATCGATTTGAAGATGGTGTGGTCGGTCACGCCCACCACGTCAATGCCCGCCGCCTCCAGCCGCGCCTTGATGGTGTGCAACTCGTCCACGCTGCCCACCTCAAAGGCAATGTGCTGCACCCAGGCGGGCGTGGCCGGGTCGCGGCCCATTTCGGGCGCATTGGGCAGCTCGAAAAAAGCCAGCACGTTACCGCCACCCGCATCCAGAAACACATGCATGTAGGGGTCGGGCTCGCGGGTGGAGGGCACCTGGTCTTCGGCAATGGCCAGCACGAACTGCATGCCCAAATGCTGCTCGTACCACTCCACGGTTTGCCGCGCGTCTTTGCAGCGGTAGGCCACATGGTGAATTTTGCGGATGTTCATAGGGGGCTCCTGGGGCGGTGGTGAGAGGGGGAGGGCGGTCAGAAAGCGTGGCGGTGCAAAGCGGTTGGCAACGGCTCGGTGTCGGCTTGCGGCGTGGGCATCATGCGCCGCTGCGCGCCAGGGCCAGGGCTTCGCGTAGCACGGCAATATCGCCAATATGGTTGGCCAGCAGCAGGATCAGGCGCGCATTCAGGCGCTCGCTTTGCGCGTCGCTCAGGTCGCGGTGGGCGTCTATGAGTGCTTGGTAGAAGTCGTCACCCGGCGTGAAGTCGCGAAAGTAGCGCTGGCCGGGTTCGTGAAATTGCGCTTGCAGTTGCAGGGGCATGGGGTTTGTCTCCAAGGCTGTCGCCGCATCAGGGGTTGGGCTGGCCGCTGGCCCGTGCCAGCGCGGCGGGCACGCCTGCCAGGCTCAGGCCGCGCCAGCGCGCGGCCACATGCTGATCCGGGCGTATCAGGTACACGGCAGCGTGTTGCGCGTCGTAGCGCTGCGCGGCCAAGCCCTGCACATCGGCCAAGCTATTGCCGCTGCCGTCGGCGGTGATGAGGCGGCTGTGGACGGCAATGGGCTGCTGGCGCAGTGCGTCCAGCTCGGCTTGTAGCGCGGGGGTGATGGCGCTGGAATCGGGGGCAAACAGCAGCAGCGTGAAGGCGCCGCCCATCTCATCCAGCAGCCAAGTGGCGCGGCTCTCGCGCAGCAGCGGCGCGTCGGCCAAGGGTGCGCCGGGCACCATGTCGCCGCTAAAAGTGTCTGTGTCCGGCGTATTCAGCCGCGACGCGGTGAGGACACTGGGCATGGACAAGCGGCCCGAGTTGACCAGCTTGCGTGCAAACGGGTGCTCACGTGCCAGGTGCAGCACGGCGTCGCGAAAAGTCTGACTAACCCGGCTTTTGGGCGTGATGAAGTCGGTGGAGCGGGTGGAGTTGAGTATGTTTTCGTCAGCGGCAAAGCGGCGGTCTTCGCTGTAGCTGTCCAGCAGGCTGTGTGGCGCCAAGCCCTGTATCACCAGCGCCAGCTTCCACACCAGGTCGTCTGCGTCTTGAATGCCGGAGTTGGCACCGCGTGCGCCAAAGGGCGACACCTGGTGCGCCGCATCGCCCACAAACAAGGCGCGACCGGCGCGAAAGTCTTTCATGCGGCGGCACTGAAAGGTGTAAATGCTCACCCACTCCAGCGTGAAGGGGCGCTTATCGCCCAACATGGCCTGTATGCGCGGTATCACGCGCTCGGGCTGGCGCTCTTGCTCCGGGTCGGCGTCCCAGCCCAATTGAAAGTCGATGCGCCACACATCGTCGCTTTGCTTGTGCAAGAGCACGGTCTGGCCGCGATGAAACGGCGGGTCAAACCAGAGCCAGCGCTCGGCTGGGTAGTCGGCCTGCATCACCACATCGGCAATCAAAAAACGGTCCATGAACACATGGCCTTGCGTGTCCAGGCCCAGCGCCCGGCGCAGCGGGCTGCGCGCACCGTCGGCCACGATCAGCCAATCGGCCTCTATGGCCAGCGGCCCGTCTGGCGTTTGCACCTGTAGCGCTATATGGTCGGCCTGGTTTTGCACGCCCACCACCTGGTAGCGCCAGCGCAAGTCAACGCCTAGCGCCTGTGCGCGCGCCACCAGCATGTCTTCCAGGTGGTATTGCTGCAAGTTAATCATGCCGGGCCGTTTGTGGCCGGGCTCGGCAACGAGGTCAAAGCGATACACCTCTTGCTCGTCCAGGAACGTGCGGCCCACGTTCCAGCTCACGCCGCGCTGGCAAGCCGCTTCGCCCACGCCTAAGCGATCCAGAATTTCCAGCGTGCGTTTGGCATAGCAGACCGCGCGCGAGCCCAGCGACACGGTGGCGTCTTCGTCCAGCAGCAGCACCGGCAGGCCGTGCAGCCGCGCGTCTATGGCCGCTGCCAGCCCCACCGGCCCGGCGCCCACGACGATGAGCGGGCGGCGCTGCGGCGCGCCCACCAGCAAATCCTGTGGTGGCCGGTAGGCAAATTCCGGGTAGGCATACGTCGGCATCGGCGCGGGCTCCTGGGCGGGTTCGGTGAGAGGTGGAAGTTTACTATAGCGAAATGGGTTTCACTAATCGTAATGACGCCCTTCAGCGTTTCCGCCCTGGCAGACCCGTAACAATGGCTATCTTGGTCACCCCGGTCGCCCCGGTCACCCCTGCTTGTCTGGCTGCCAATTGCGTTGCCGTCGCCCGCACGTGGCCTTAGCCGCCTACGCGCTGTTGCAGGCGTAGCCGCCCAGCCGGGGTGGTCATCACCACCAGCACCGTTCCGCCGCCCACGCGATGCCCATCTTCAGGGTTGAAAATCCAGCGGCCTCCTTCCCGAACAGCCATCAATAACTGATCGGGTAACTTGGGCACCAAGACGCCAACCGGGGTCTGCGGATGCTGAATGGGCAGTTGAATTTCTTCCACCCGTAATGCGTTGTCGCTGTGCAGCATCTGATCCATGAAATTGACGACGTGGGGCCTCACCATGGCCGAGGCGATGCGCATGCCACCCGTAAAGTCGGGCGAGACGATTTCGTCGGCGCCGACGCGGCGCGCCTTTTGTGTATTGGCAATGTCGTGCAGCCGGGCCACGACACGGGCCTTGGCATTGAGCAGCTTGACCGACAGCGACACCATGAGGTTGTGGCTGTCGTCGCCGGTGACCGCAAACACGCCCGCAGCCTGCATCACGCCGGCGCGGCGCAGCGCGTCGTCGCTGGCGGCGTCGTCATGCAGATACAGGGTATCCGGCTGGTGCTCCAGCCAGTTATCCAGCGCTTGGCGGTCTGCTTCAATGACCACGAAGGCGCGGTCTGTGGCCACCAATTCACGCGCGACATTGGAGCCGACGCGGCCGATGCCGCAAACGATGTAGTGCTGCGACAGCCGGGCAATGATTTGTTCCATGCGTTTCCTTCGCAATGCGCCGTTGAGGTCGGTGTTGATGAGCAGCGCCACGCTGCTGGAGATCAGGTAGCTCATGGTGCCGATGCCCAGCACTGCAATGCCCACGGTAAACAGCCGCCCCAACGGGTGACGGCTCAAATCCACCACCTCCCCAAAGCCGATGGTGGAGATGGTGATAAAGGTCATGTAGAAGCTGTCTATCCAGCTGGCAGTGGGGCGACCCAGGTAATGAAAGCCCCATGTGCCCACGACCTGCACCATGCACAGCAGAACCAAGCCGCCAATCAGGCCGGCGTAGCGAGGCTGCGGTGGACGCTGGGTCACAGCTCGTTCAGTGACATGCGGCCGTGCCCGACGGGCCGGATCTCGCACCTAAGACAGTATCGGGCCTGTGACGGGGTGCGAAGCATGGAGCGGGTGAAGGGAATCGAACCCTCGTATGAAGCTTGGGAAGCTGCCGTTCTGCCATTGAACTACACCCGCGAAGAACGGGGGATTATAGGTAGCGCCCGATTGGTAGCGCCCGATTGAACCGGATGCCTGAACTAGGTGCCTAAAAGCCTGCGGCGGGCGAACCCGCGCCTTCAATGCTCATGCAACCTGCCGCGCAGGCGCGCGATGGATTGGCTGTGCAGTTGACACACGCGCGATTCGGTGACGCCGAGCACGGCGGCGATTTCTTTCAGGTTCATGTCTTGCTCGTAGTACATGCTCATCACGTATTGCTCGCGCTCCGGTAGCCGTTTGATGGCTTCTACCAGCGCTACGCGCATGCGGTGCTGCCCCAGGATTTGCATCGGGTTGGCCTCTGGATCGGCCGCGTGGTGTTCCAGAAAGCCGTCACTGCCCTCTTCGCTGGAGCCCATGTCTTCGATGTACACCAGTTGCGTGCCCCGCACCCGGCTCAGCATCTCCTGGTAGGCGCCCAGGTTCATGTGGAGTTCGGCGGCGATTTCCGATTCAGTCGGCTGGCGACCCAGCTTTTGCTCCAGCCGGTTGATGGCGCGGGCAATGTCTTTTTGGCTCTTGCGCGAGCTGCGCGACATCCAGTCCGATTCGCGCAGCTCGTCAATCATCGCGCCCTTGATGCGCTGGCTGGCAAAGGTTTCAAATTGCACGCCCTGCGTCGCTTCAAAGCGCGACAGTGCATCGACCAAGCCCATCATGCCGACCTGGATCAAGTCGTCCACTTCCACGCTGGGGGGAAGCTTGGCGATCATGTGGTGCGCGAGTTTTTTCACCAGCGGGCTGTATCGGCTAATCATCGCGTCGCGTTCCAGATGGCCTTTGGCTGTGTACATAGCAGTGCTCTCCAAAATTTCAGTACGTGGTGTGAGGTGTCCACGGCAGGGCCTGGCCCAAGGTGCGGCAGGCCAGGGGATAAACATTCATCGGCGCGCCGGCCACCGTGTGGTGGCGTTGCACCAGCTGGATCTCGACCGCGCAGTCCAGAAACTGGCGTGCGCAGTCTTGAACCCGCTGCGCGCCGCGCCAAGCTTGCTCGGCCAAGGGTTCGTCGTCGGGCGGATTGACCGCCAGCAGCGCGCTGCGCAGGCCCGATTGGGCAACCATTTGCTTGAGCGCCGCATAACTGCGCAAAACCCCCTGCTCGTCCGGCCCCAGGCTCATCAGCGGCACGAAATCGGTGCCGCGTAACAAGATGGCCAAGGGTTGCGCTGCAGCCATGAGCACCGCCAAGTCATAACCCGGGGTCAGGTCGGTGATTTCCTGCACCAGGTCAAAGTCTTCTCGCTGCGCTTGTTGGCACAGGGCGCGGATGCCGTCCGCCGAGGGCAGCAGGTGCAACTGCGCGCTTGCTCGCAGCACGCAGCGGTGCAGGCTGGTTTTGCCCGCCAGCACCTGCGCCAAGCCCGGGGCGCGCGCCTGCTCGGCGCTGCTGCCGTCCAGCACCAGCACACGGTGGCCCTGGTCGCTCCACACCTTGCACAGCGTCCAATACAGGCTGAGTTCGCTCTCGCTGCCGGTTTGTAGCAGCACGCTGACCAAGCGCTCGGGCGCGCTGCTCCAGAGCCGGTGCAGGCCGTTGGCTTGAGTGGGAATGCCGTCAAGCATAGGTGGCTCCGGCAGCGCTGGTGGCGGGGGTAAAGATGAGGCCGAGGTCGCTGGCGTAGGGGTCAAAGGCCGAGCGCTGCGGCGCGCGCAGGCACTGTTGCACCAGTTCGGCGCTGTCAGCCCGCGCCCAGTCTTCGGGCACGCGTTGTCCATTGGCCACACCGCGCAGCACCAGATGACGGCGAATCACGGCATCCAGTGCGGGCCCCAGCTTGACCGCCTCGTCAATCTTGGTGAGCAACACGCCCGCCGTTTGCGGTGTATTGAAGGTGCTCAGCACATCGTCCAGGGAATCGCCTTGCATGCTGGCCGCCAACACCACCAATTGGCGGATGTTCGGGCCGCTCAGCAGTTCCAGCAGATCGGCGCTGCGCGGGTCTCGTGGGGCCAGGCCAATCGTGTCGATGAGAACCAGCTTTTTGTTGACCAGCAGGTTCAGCAGGTCGTGCAAGGCGGCGCGGTCATGCGCCACGTGGGCGACCAAACCCATGGCTCGCCCATAGCTGCGCAATTGCTCGTGCGCCCCCACGCGGTAGGTATCGAGTGTGATCAAGCCCACCTCGTTGACGCCGTGGCGCTGCACCGCAGCCGCGGCCAGTTTGGCGCTGGTGGTGGTTTTGCCCACACCCGTGGCGCCGGTGATGGCGTACACCCCACCCAGCGTTTCCAAAGGTTCGGCGTCGGCGTCGGTGTGCAGGTTTTGTTGCAGAGTCTGGGTGATCCATTGCAGGCTTTGTTGGGGGGTCATCTCAGCGGGTACGTGCTCCAGCAGCGAGCGCGTGAGCAGCGGCGAGAAACCGGCACGCAAGAGCTTGAGCGCCAGGTGCGGCTGCAAGGGGTGCTGCTGCATCTTGCCCAGCCATGCCATGGTGGCGAAGCGTTCCTCCATCATGAGCCGCATGGCTTGCAGCTCGTCCGCAATCGTCTGCGGCATGCTGTCGCCACGCGGCGGCAGGCTCGGTGCCACCGGTGCGGGGGCGAAGGCAGGCCGTGCCTTGTTGGCTGATGGCCGTGGCGCGTGCAGCGTGGGCGCTTGAGTGGGTGGCGTGCTGGCCTCGTGGCGCTTGCGCAGCATGCGTTCGCGCACATAGTCTTGAAACGACAGCGTGCTCATGGCCAGGCGATCCGCGTCGGCGTTGGCGCTTTGGTCGCTGTCTGGATATGGCCGACCCGTATTCGCCTGCTCGTCGTGCACGGCCGCGCTCATGTCCAGCGTGACCAAGCCGTCCTCGGTGGTGGCGATCACTTCCACGCCGTCGGCCGTGCTTTTGTTGGACAAGATGACGACCGCGTCGCCGAAGGCGCTGCGCGCTTTGCCCAGTGCCTCGCGCGAGGTGGGTGCGGTAAATTTTTGTATGCTCATGCGCTGGCTCCGCCCAACAGGGGGCCGATACGAATCAGGTGCGTGTCTGGAATTTCGCTATGACCCAACACCTGCATGCGCGGCGCGGCGCGGCGCAACAGGCGCGCCAGCGCGCCGCGTATGGTGTCGGGAACCAGCAAGCAGGCGGGTATGCCCAGATCCTCTTGCCGCTTGGAGGCGTCCCCTGCGGCCTTGGTCAGCATCTCGGTTACCCCGGGATCCAGGCCCCCACTATTGGCCGTGCCCAGTGCCTGTACCAGCAAGCGCTCCAGATGGGGTTCGATAGCAATCACGTTGAGTTCCCGTGCCGGGCCGTAAATGGCCTGCACAATCGCTGGCGCCAGCGCGATGCGAATGCGCCGCACCAATTCCACCGGGTCGCTGATGCTGCCGCCGTGCTCGGCCAGCGTCTCGATAATGGTGCGCATATCGCGGATATGCACCGATTCCTCCAGTAACAGTTGCAGCACGCGCTGGAATACAGAAATAGGCACTGTCTTGGGAATAATGTCCTCGATCAATTGAGGGGCCAGCTTGCTCACGTGATCCACCAGTTGTTGGGTCTCGGTGCGGCTCAGCAACTTGGCCGCATGAACTTGCATCAAGTGTGAGAGATGAGTGGCCATCACGGTGGGCGAATCAACCACGGTAAATCCCGCTATTTGCGCTGTTTCTCGCTGGCGCTCTTCTATCCACACCGCGGGCAGGCCAAAGGCGGGGTCGGTGGTGGCGGTACCGGGTAGCTGCGTCTGGGTGTTACCGGGGTTGATGGCCATATACATGCCGGCAAACGCCTCCGCTTCGCCAATCACGACGCCACGCAAGGTGACACGGTAGCTGTTGGGGCGCAACTCGAGGTTGTCGCGAATGTGCACCGGCGGTGGCAAAAAGCCCACCTCTTGTGCAAACTTCTTGCGCACGCCTTTGATGCGGGCCATCAGGTCCCCGTCGCGCGCCTTATCCACCAGCGCGATCAGGCGATAACCCAACTCCAGGCCGAGCAAATCGACTGGTTTCAAGTCGTCCCAGCTGGCTTCGGCCTCGGCAGCGGCCAAGCTGGCGTCTGGCTGGGGCGCAAGTGGCGGCGGGCGGTGCGCCAGCCACCATGTGGCCCAGCCCATGCCGCCACCCAGCAACAAAAACACGCCATGTGGCATACCCGGCACCAGGCCAATCAGCACAATCACGGCGCCGCTCATGCCCAGCGCTTTGGGCGAGAGGAACATTTGGCGACCGATTTGTTCGCCCAGGTTGTGCTCCTTGCCCACGCGCGATACCACCATGGCCGCTGAGACCGAGATCAGCAAGCTGGGTATCTGCGCCACCAAGGCGTCCCCCACCGCCAGCAGCACATAGCGGTCGGCGGCTTGCGCCAAGGGCAGGCCGTGCTGCAAGCTGCCGATGATGAAGCCGCCAATGATGTTGATAAACAGAATCAAGATGCCCGCGATGGCGTCGCCCCGCACGAACTTAGAGGCGCCATCCATCGAGCCGAAAAAGTCTGCCTCCTCGCCCACCTCGGCGCGGCGCGTCTTGGCTTCTTTTTCGTCGATCAGACCCGCATTGAGGTCGGCATCAATCGCCATTTGTTTGCCGGGCATGGCGTCCAAGGCGAAGCGCGCCGACACCTCGGCAATGCGCTCTGAGCCCTTGGTGACGACGACGAAATTAATCACCACCAAAATCGCAAACACGATAAGCCCGACGGCGAAATTGCCGCCAATCAAGAAGTGGCCGAATGACTCAATGACCGCGCCCGCTGCACCCGCGCCGGTGTGGCCCTCCAGCAGCACGACCCGGGTGGAGGCTACGTTGAGCGACAGCCGCATCAGGGTAGTGAGCAGCAACACCGACGGAAAGGCGGCAAAGTCCAGCGGCTTGACCATGTAGGCGGCCACCATCATCACCAGCAGCGCCAGCGCGATATTGATGGTGAACAACAGGTCGAGCACCATCGGGTGCATGGGCAAAATCATCATGCTCAAAATCAACACGATGACCAGTGGCGCGGCTACCGATTTCACAAGCGCCGAGCGCGTGCGCAGCCAAGTTTGGAGGGCGGGCAGGCTGAGGTTCATGCGCTGGGCTGGGTCGGGTGTGCGCTGTGCGGGTCTAGCTCAGGCGGCACTTGCGGGTCTGGCACCTGCGCGGGTGCGGCTACGCCGTGCTTGAGCGCCGCACGCAACTGGTACACATAGGCCAATACCTGGGCCACGGCGCTGTACAGCGCAGTCGGTATTTCCTGATCCAACTCAGCGTGCGCGTAGAGTGCGCGCGCCAAGCGCGGCGAGGTGAGAACGGGCACCTGGCTGGACTGCGCCAGCGCCCGCATGCGCAGCGCCAGCAGGTCAGCGCCCTTGGCGACTACTTGCGGCGCCCGCATGTGGGCTTCGTCGTAGCGCAGCGCCACCGCATAGTGGGTGGGGTTCATCACCACCAAGTCGGCCTTGGGCACGGCGGCCATCATGCGGCGGCTGGCAATTTCGCGCTGGCGCCGACGCACCCGTGCTTTGATTTGCGGGTCGCCGTTGTTCTCTTTGTTTTCTTGCTTGAGTTCCTGCTGCGACATCTTCAGCTTGTCGCGGTGCTGCCAACGCTGCAAAGGCAAGTCCAGGGCGGCCACCAGGCCCAACACCAGCAACAGCAGCAGCAGACCGGCGCGCAAGGTGTTGCCGTTGTCTTGCAAGGCTTGTGGCAGCGCCACCCCCAGGCCCTGAGCCAGGTCTGCCAGGTGGCTGCTGAGGTACATCCAGGTCACGCCGCACAGCAACGCGGCGAGTAGCAGCAGTTTGACGGTCTCCAGCCATTGTTGCCGCGACAACAAGCGTGCGATGCCACTCAAGGGATTGAGTTTGGACAGGCTGGGCTTGACGGCTTGCAGGCTAAAGGTCCAGCCGCCGGTGACCATTGCCGCTGCGACGGCGGCGGCCATGACCAGCAGCGCTAACGGCAACACCATCAGCAGCCCCTGTTGACTGGCGACTGAGAGCGCCTCCAGCATTCGTCCGGGTTCGCGCAGGCTACCGGCATCAAAATGCAGTTGTGTGGCTACGCTGTGGCGCAAATAGCTGATAACGCTGGGCAGCGCCAGTGCCAGACCCAGTGCGCCGCTGCCCAGGGCCGCGAAGTGACCCAGATCACGCGAACGCGCGACTTGACCTTGCTCGCGTGCGTTTTTTAGCTTGCGGGCGGAGGCGGGTTGATTGCGGTCTTGACTGGTGGACGGGTCCATAAAGGCATCGATGAATCGATGCCTTGATTGTCAAAAAAATGGCGCACCGGCAAGGCGCAATCAAGGGGGAAAACGCGGCGCTAAACCGCGTTTGCCCGCGCTTAAAAGCCCAGGCTTGCCAGCAGATCGTCCACCTGCGATTGGTCGCTCACCACATCGTTTCGGCCTTTGGTGTCCACCACTGGCCCCGACAAGTCCTGCTGCGTGGGCGGGGTCACCGGGCTGGGGTCGCCAGCTTCTGGCGCGGTTTGCAGCAGCAACTGAACCAGTTGCTCCTCCATGGTTTCGGCCAGCCGCACCACCTTGCTAATCACTTGGCCGGTGAGGTCGTGAAAGTCCTGCGCCATCATGATTTCGGTCAGGTGTTGGTCGATCTTGCCAATCGAACTCTCCACGGCGGAGACGAAGTTCATCACATGGCCCTTGGCGACCGCGCCCATGGGATCACTCACCACCAGCGCGGCCATGCGCCGGGTTTCGATCAGGATATGGTCGTGTTCGACTTTTGCGGAATCGACCCGATTGAGCACCTTCTCTGCCGCCTCCCCGGTCAGGCGTGCGATATACGCCAGGCGACTTTTGGCGTCTGGCAACTGACCGACCGTGCCCTGTAGCGACGGCATATTCCCGCCTTTTTCCGAATAACCCAGCTGCGACAAGGCGTCGTGCAATTGGCGTGTAAGCACCCCTATTTTCTGGAATACATCCAGCCGGGTGGTGGTGCGCTGTAGGGCTTGGCTGTCGTTGCTCATATCCATGGTGCTCTCACATCTCCAGTTTTTGCATGATGTGCGTCAGCTTGTCTTCCAGCGTGGCTTTGGTGAAGGGCTTGACGATGTAACCCGATGCCCCCCCCTGCGCGGCGGCCACAATGTCTTCCTTACGCGCCTCGGCGGTGACCATCAGTATGGGCAAATGCTTGAGCGCCTCGTCTTTACGCACCTGGGCCAATAGCTCGAAGCCATTCATATTCGGCATGTTGATGTCGCTCACAACGAAGTGGAAGCGACCGTTGCGCAGCTTGTTCAGCGCGACCACACCGTCTTCCGCTTCATCGGCATCTGCGTAGCCGATTTCCTTGAGCAGATTGCGCACGATGCGCCGCATGGTGGAAAAGTCGTCAACGATAAGAAACTTGAGGTCTTTGTTCATGTTTTGAGACGCGTCTGAAAGATTGGGGAACAGCCGTGCATGTAGGTACTTATCGACTTGGCGGCGCCAGACTTGAGGCGATAAAGGCCCTGCACCAGACTTACTCGGTCACTTGTAGGTCTGGGCTACTGGGTGGCGCGGCGCGCTCCCGGTTCAGCACCACGATGCTGATGCGCCGGTTCACGGCGGCAAAGGGCTTGGCTTGGTCGTGCAGGTCACTCGCCGCCAGGCCCAACACCCGCCGTACCCGTTCCTCTGGCATGCCGCCGGCCACCAGTTCGCGCCGCGACGCGTTGGCTCGATCCGCTGACAGCTCCCAGTTGCTGTAGCCGCGCTCGCCCCTGCCGTAGGGCGAGAGGTCGGTGTGGCCGGCCAGACTGACCTGGTTTTCCAAACCCACCATGGCCGCGCCAATCTGGCGCAAGATGTCTCGCATAGAGGGCTTGACCAGCGCGCTGCCGACATCGAACATAGGCCGGTTTTGCTCGTCCACGATTTGAATGCGCAGGCCCTCGGGCACGGTGTCGATGCGGATTTGCGAGCGGTATTCGGCCAAGCGGGGATTGTTGGCAATCAAGCCTTCGATACGGGCTTTGAGTTCGGTCAGGCGAACGGCTTCCACGCGGGCGTGCTCGGCTTGAGCGGCCTGACGATCTTTTTGGCCAGGCGGCTTGAAGGCGCTGCTGTTGCCGCGTACCACCTGTCCGGCGCTTTGACTCAGGTTTTGCCCACCACCGGGGGTGATGCTGCTCGTGTCCCCGGTTCCTCTGCCGCCGGTGAGCGCCACCTTCATTGGGTTGTTGAAGTACGAGGCGATTCCTTTGAGGTCGCCATGGGTGGTGGAGCCCAGCAGCCACATCAGCATGAAAAAGGCCATCATCGCCGTCACAAAGTCGGCGTAGGCGATCTTCCAGGCACCGGTGTGAGTGGCGTGCGCGCGTTTCTTGGTGCGCCGGATGATGATGGGCTGCAGATTCCGCATGTCGCCTAGCATGTCGTGTGCGCCTTATTTCTTGCCCTTGACGTGCTTTTCCAGCTCGGTAAAGCTGGGGCGATCCGCAGAAAACAAGACCTTGCGGCCAAACTCAAGCGCCGTGGCAGGGGCGTAGCCCTGCATGCTGGCCAGCAGGGTGGTCTTGATGCATTGCAACTCTTTGCTGCTGTCATCTAGTTTTTGCTCCAGCAGCCCCGCTAAGGGCTCGACGATGCCGTAAGCCAGGAGGATGCCTAAAAACGTGCCCACCAATGCCGAGCCGATCATGCTGCCCAATACGGCGGGTGGTTGACCCACCGAGCCCATGGTGTTGACCACACCCAGCACGGCTGCCACGATGCCGAATGCGGGCAGGCCAGCGGCCACGCGTGCGATTGCCGCTACCGGGGCGTGTGCCTCCTGATACTGGGTATCGATTTCGCTGTCCATCAGCGACTCGATCTCGTGCGCATTGAGGTTGCCGGACACCATCATGCGCAAGTAATCGGTAATGAACTCCACCGTGCGGTGATCCTTGCCCACGCCGGGGTACCGCTTGAAGACCGCCGACTCCTGTGGGGCCTCCACATCGTTTTCTATGGACATGAGCCCGTCCCGGCGCGCCTTTTGCAGCAGGTCGTACATTAGCGCCATCAGTTCCATGTAGCGCGCCTTGGTGTACTTAGACCCCTTGAGAGCGGCCGGAATCGACTCCAAGGTGGCTTTGAGCACCTTGGTTTGGTTGTTCACGACAAACGCACCCAAGGCGCCACCGCCGATAACCAGCACCTCGGTAGGCAGCGCCTGCAAGATCACCGCCATATTGCCACCGTGCATGACGTAGCCGCCAAAAACACAGCCTAAAGCAATGAGGTAACCAATGAGGACAAACATCGTGGGGCTTGAAGAGCTGACAAGGAAAAATGCGTGGCGAGCCTGCCGGGCAGGCCCTCAGGTGGCAGGCCGCGTACGGGTACTCAGTCTGACCGCCTATCGCTTGGGTAAGCCCATAAAAAAGGCCCCAAAGGGGCCTCATATGCTGTGCCGTCGCTGCGGCGATTGGGGGTATTGTTCAAAGCGCGCACGCCGCCGGGATTCGGCCCCAAGCGGGCACGCCATCCCGCCTGTTTGGTGCTCGAACGCCTATGCGGGGCGCTTGGGGCAGCATGCTGCTGCGTATCAGTGCAGGTGGATATTGCCCACTGCACTGCCCTTGCCTGCACGGGCGGGTGGCTGGCACAAGCCGCACACGTAGTGCTTGGCATTTTCATAAGGCTCAGTGATGAAATGGCCGCCACAGCACTTGCACTTGGTCATGGTCAGCATGCCGTTGTCCACAAACTTCATCAGGCGCCAGGCGCGCGTGATGGAGAGCAGGGGTTCGACGCCGGAGGTGGTGACTTGCTCTTGGTACAGCTTGTAGGCTTTGATGACGGTATCGATCTCTTCCAACAAGCTGGTTTTGGCCAGGTACTCGTGCATGTTCAGGAACAAGGAGGCGTGGATGTTGGGCTGCCAAGTCAGGAACCAATCGGTCGAGAAGGGCAGTTGACCTTTGGACGGCGAATGGCCCGACACTTCTTTGTACAAGCGCAATAGCCGCTCGTAAGACAAGTCGGTTTCGGTTTCCAGCATTTGTAGGCGCGCGCCCAATTGAATCAGGGTGATGGCGCGCTCAATCTGCTTGTTTTCGACCAGTATGCTTTTGACTCTCATGTGGGATCCTTGAAATGGGGTTGGGTGTTCACATGGCTTCTTTGAAATTGCCGGCCAGCAAGATGCTGGCGTGCAGGCGCGAAGTCGTTTCATTGCCCACGCGACCGTTGCTGCCATGGTTGCTGAGCAAGTCCCACACCGTGTTGTCGTCAATACGCATACGGCACAGCAGCATGTTGCTCGATGCGATTTTGAGCAACTGCGACGAAGAAAGGGCTGCAATCAGAGTGGCTGATTCTTCGCTTAAACCGAGTCTAAATAAGGCTTCGGCACGGTCTTGGCGGATCAGGCTTTGCGCCAGCATCAAGTAACTCAGGTTGATTTCACGGATCTCGGTCAGCAGTTGGGTCTGGTCCATGGTGGATTCCTCGTAGGGTGGTGGTCTGGAGCGGCGCTAAGTAGGGGCAGGTCGTGCAGGCTGTCCTGCATCGGTGTACGAATTTTGGTGTTCAGCGTCACAACTTGATATCGGCCTTTTGCTGCGCCTGGCGTCATCCAGCCGGAATGGCCGTGTCAGGAAAACTCCTACAAGCACCTGGCCGGTGCCGTCTGCGCCTGCTCCGTGGGCGCCGCGTTGTGGCTGTGCGGCGCGACCGGTTCGCGTGCGGCCTTGCAGCAACTACGTCACGCGACGTCCTCAAGTTTGCCCAGCCGCTACCGAAATGCACTCCAGCGAGGTTCTCAAGAGCTTCGCAGTCCGGTCGGCATAGGCCGCGGCTCGGGCAGTCTGACGCACAGGCTGTGGCGGGTCGTGGTCTATGCCCCGGGGGTGGCTTTGGCCCCGAGCGCGGGAGGAGCTTTCAACGGCGCTTTGCCGGTTTTCCAATCACTCTCTGGAGTCTTTATGTCCTCAATCAATACCAACATCGTCTCGATGAACGCGCAACGCAACCTGATGGCGTCGCAGAGTTCGCTGGCCACTTCTATGCAACGACTTTCATCTGGCCTGCGCATCAACAGCGCGGCCGACGATGCTGCCGGTTTGGCGATTTCGCAGCGCCTGAATGCGCAAGTGCGTGGCATGAATGTCGCCGCGCGCAACGCCAACGACGGCATATCCATGGCCCAAACCGCCGACGGCGCGCTCGGCCAAATTGGCGACATGATGCAGCGTATGCGCGAGCTGGCGGTGCAGGCATCCAACGGCACCAACAGCTCCTCGGGCAGCGACAACGCCAACTTGAATGCCGAATATCAGCAACTGGGTGCTGAAATCAACCGCGTCGTCGGCTCCACCGCTTTCAACGGCAATTCCATATTGGGGGCTGCTGCTGCCACCGGTTTTACCTTTCAGGTGGGCGCTGGTACCTCTACCAACGACACCGTGACGGTGAAGGGCGTGGACTTGGCTGCAGCCACTTCGGCCACTTACGCCGTGGTGAACGGCTCCACCGGCCTCGCAGCCGCCACCCCAACGAGCGACCTGACCACAGCAGCAAAGGCCACGACCTCGATTGGCTTGCTCGATACCGCGATTGACGAAATCACCAGCCAACGGGCTGTGTGGGGTGCGACGCAGAATCGTTTCAACAGCATTGTGTCGGGCCTGCAATTGGGGGCACAGAACTCCGCGGCTGCCGCCAGTCGTATCACGGATGCGGACTTTGCGCAAGAAACCTCCAACTTGTCGCGGTCGCAGATCTTGCAACAAGCCGGCAACGCCATGGTGGCGCAAGCCAACCAGCTGCCTAACGGCGTGATGGCCTTGCTGCGCGGTTAATGCGCGAGCCCTTGGCGCTTTAGCACGCGCTGAGGCCGGAGCCGGTTGGGGGCGAGCGTTCGCCGCCAACCGGCGTTTTGCTTTGCGAAAACCCTGCAGGCGTGATGCCAGCAGCTCGTGCAAGGTATGTTGAACAAAAAGGGCCCGCTATGACCATCACCTCATCCACAGGTACCCTCTCTTCGCCGGGTATCGGCAGTGGCTTAGATGTCAACACCATCGTGGCTCAGTTGGTCGCATTGGAAAAGCAACCGCTTCAGGGGCTACAAACCAAGGCCAATGCACTGAGCGCGCGGGTATCCGCTTACGGTAGCTTGCAATCGCAAATGTCCGGCCTAAATGACGCGGCCGCGGCATTGGCCAACGCCGACAGCTGGCGTGCCGCAGTGGCCAGCTCGTCGAACACGGCAGCGTTGACTGCATCTGTCAGCGGCACCCCGGCAACGGGAAGCTACTTGGTTCAGGTGCAGCAACTGGCCACCGGGCAGGCCACGGTCAGCCCCACATTGGCGTCGAGCGCCAGCTCCGTGGGCACGGGTAGCCTGAGCATACAACTGGGTAGCTGGAACACCAGTCACACCACGTTTAGCGCCTCGGGTGTGGCCAAAACCGTGACGATTGCCGCCGGTGCCCAATCCCTGTCATCCATTGCGACGCAAATCAATGCCGCCAGCGCGGGAGTCACCGCGACCGTGGTGCAGGACGTGAATGGCTCCCGATTGGTATTGCGCGCCAACAGCACTGGCGCCAGCGCGGGGTTTCGGGCGCAGGCAAGCGACGACGATGGCAACAACGCAGACGCGAGCGGGCTGTCGCAGCTTGCGTTCGATCCGTCTGTCGCGACGGCCTCCAGCAGCTTATTGAATGACGCGGCAAACGCCAAGCTCACGGTGAATGGCCTGTCCATCGAGTCCGCTTCCAATACGCTCACCCAAGCGGTGGACGGACTAAGCATGCAGCTCACACAAACCACCTCCACCGCCGTGACGGTGGGTGTGAGCGCCGACCCGACTGCCATGACCGCCACGGTGCAACAGTTCGTTAGCGCCTACAACGCGCTCAATAGCAGCTTGAGCGCCGACCTGAAGTACGACGCCACCAACAAAATTAGCGGCCCTTTGCAGGGCGACCGCACCACCGTGGCGATGCAATCGACTTTGCACGCCCTGCTGGGCAGCAGCAGCTCAGCCTCGTCCACTTACAGCAGACTGAGCGACATGGGCGTGCAGCTTCAATCCGATGGCTCGCTCAAAATCAACAGCAGCCTGCTCAGCAGCGCATTGAGTGACACCACGGAAGTATCCAAATTTTTCACCACAGTCAATCTGAGCAACGCGTCGGCCAGTGGCTTTGGGGTTCGCTTTGGCAGCTTCGCCAGCGGCTTGTTGTCGGCAACAGGAACCATGGCCACTCAAACGGCGTCGTTCACCAGCGGTCTCAAGCGCAACGCGACCGATCAACAAACGGTGAACGACCATGCCGCAGCGGTCGAAAAGCGTCTGCGTGCGCAGTACACCGCACTGGATGCCAACGTGGCCAAGTTGAACGCGCTAAACAGCTATGTGACGCAGCAATTTACCTTGATGACCAACCAAGCGGGCTTGCGCTAAGCAGGGTGCAGCGGGCCTCGCGCAGCACCGACTCTGGCTTGAGTTCGAAAGCGCACAACGTCAAACTGGGTCCCCCAGCCTTGGGGGCGGTGCGTGAAATTTGTCTGGCTTGACTCAAAAAATTGGTTTAAATTTGTGCTGTGCCTATTCAGTGCAGGGTGAGGCCGACGATAAAACCATGACTACTCAGCTACAACAAGACCCCATGAACCGCATGCACCGCAGCTACGCCACCACCGCCTATCGTCAGATACAGGTTGAAACCGTCGTCAATCACGCCAACCCGCACCAGCTCGTGAGCCTGCTTTTTGATGGTCTGCTAGCCCACATTGCGAGCGCGCGTGGCGCCATTGAGCGCGGCGACACGGCGGCTAAAGGCAATGCCATCGGCATGGCCGTGCGCATCACCGAGGAAGGTCTCAGAGCCGGCTTAAACCTGCAGGCAGGCGGCAGTTTGGCCCTCCAACTGAGCAAGCTGTACGATTGTGTGGTCGCCCGCTTGACACTGGCCAACCTGCACAACGACGCCAAGCCACTGCTGGAATGCACCGGGCTGCTGGAGCCGGTACGCCAAGCGTGGTTGTCGATTGCCCAACCGCGCGCGCAGTTGCCGCTGCCGAGTCGAATGATTGCCTGACAATTTGCTTTAGCCTACCGAGACCGTGGAGAAACAGATGATCATCCCCCTACTGGAATATTACGAAGCCATTGAGCGTGCGAGCGAGGAAATGCTGGGCGCAGCGAGCCGCGAAGAGTGGGATCAGGTTTTGTGGCTGGAGAGCACCTGTGCCGTGCTGGTGGCGCAACTGAAACACGAAGCGCAAGAGCGTGGACTGGATGCGCACCATGTGGAGCAAAAAAACGAAATCATGCAGCGAATTTTGCGCAACGACGCCCGTATTCGCAACGCAGCGGAGCCGTGGCTAGAAGACTTGGATCGGATGCTAGAGGGGCGCGCACTGCGTCTGCACTGAGTGGTTTGTGCCGGGCCGAGCCAGCGGCCCTGGCGCTACACCTGCATATTCATGATGTCGGTATAGGCTTGCACCATGCGGTTTCGCACATGGATGGCGGCTTGGAAATGGATGTTCGCCTTTTGCGTCGCCACCATGGTCTCCTCCAGACTGGCCAAAGGGTTTCCCAGTTGTACTTGGCGCTGGAGCGACGCAGCCTGTAGCTGCGAACTGTTTACCGCGCGCAAGGCCTGACCCAGGGCGAGCGAAAACGGGTTGCTGGTGTCGGCGGCGGCGGCTTTGTCCCGCGCACTGGGAACCAAGCCCTTGCCTGAGAGCAAGGGGTTGAGCAGGGGCGAGGGCTGTGACTGGATTTTCATGACGCAGCAAGAACCCGTTAAAAAGATGCTTTGGATGCTAAAGATTCCTCGCCTCCCGTTAGAGGGGAATTGAGGCCCATTCGCGCACCTAATCACTTCATCGCTACGCAATCTGCGGTCGAATAATGCTCGCCATGGCAAGCGCATGGCGCTGGCATGAAACGAGCATTCCTTACGATGAAAACACCGCTTGCAGAAGTGACCCGGCTGGACGCACAAGGCCAGCCTCTCCCTGTTGGCTGGGTGGCCCTGTCACTCACCCAGCGTATGCAATTGGTCGGCGCGGCTTTGGGGCTGCTGGTGTTGCTCAGTCTGGCCGTGCTGTGGGGGCGCCAAACACCTTGGCGGGTGCTGTACAGCAACTTGTCAGACAAAGATGGCGGTGCGGTGGTTGCCCAGCTCACGCAAATGAACGTGCCCTACCAAATTGCCGAGGCTGGCAATGCCTTGCTGGTGCCCGCTGACCGGGTGCACGACCTGCGCCTGCGCCTGGCCACCCAGGGTCTGCCCAAAGGCTCGGTGGTCGGTTTCGAGTTGATGGACAGCAGCCGCTTTGGCATCACCCAATTTCAAGAGCATTTGAACTTCCAGCGCGGCCTAGAAGGGGAACTCACCCGCTCTATCCAGGCCCTGGCTGGCGTACAAGCGGCACGTGTGCACTTGGCCCTGCCGAACCAAAATGGCTTTATTCGCGAGCAGCAAAAGCCCTCCGCGTCGGTGCTGCTCACCTTGCATCCGGGGCGCAACTTAGAGCGTGCCCAAGTGGCGGGCATCGTGCATTTGATTGCCTCCAGCGTGCCCGATATGGCAGCCAGATCGGTGACCGTGTTGGACGATTCGGGCCTGCTGCTGTCGGACACCGGCGACAGCAGCGGCATGGCAGATGCGCAACAGTTGCAGTACGTCCGCCAGATCGAACAGTCCTATAGCCGCCGCATCATGGACATGCTAGAGCCCATAGTGGGTCGCGCCAACGTGCGCGCCCAGGTCTCGGCAGATGTGGATTTTTCGCAATCCGAATGGACTTCCGAACAGCACCGGCCCAATCAAGGCGGCGAACCTGGCACGGTGC
>Ga0136644_10000886_pt1 | contig 24002 bp, 20 predicted proteins | sample C_130820_EF_Meta_FD_94780 | JGI IMG/M metagenome (GOLD analysis project Ga0136644, IMG submission 94780) | Freshwater microbial communities from Lake Croche, Canada to study carbon cycling - C_130820_EF_MetaG (v2) (version 2) | ecosystem: Environmental > Aquatic > Freshwater > Lake | place...
TATTTAATTAGATAAACGCATCCAACGCCAGAATCAAATACAACATCAGCAACTTCTCGCTCCGGTATTCCGATTTGATTTTCTGGAATGTTATTCCGACGCGCGCTCGTTCCAGTTCGCCAATCTCCGCAGATTCCCGTATGGCCGCCATCAAATCCAGGCACGAATATCCCCGGTCATACGCATCATTGCATATATCGACAATCTTAGCATAATCCGGTTTATCGCGTAATAACGCCGCCAATATCGACGCCATTACTTGCCGGCGCCCCGAATCGTATTCGAATGTATATTTCTGCCGGATGGCGCGTTGATGCAAATTGGCGAGGTGGCCATCGACCATATATTCTGGTACATGGATTTCGCAAAACCGGGACAAGATAGGATTTAGCAATTTATGTTTATTTTCGACAATAATGAAAAACCGCGTATTATGGCTAAACAATTCGATACATCGGCGAAGGGCGGATTGGGCGTCCACCGTCAAACTATCGGCATTTAGCAATACAATCGATTTGAACATGACCCCCGAATTGCATTGTATGTTGGTCTTGGCAAAGAATTTGAGGTCTTCGCGGATGAACTTGATGCCCTTGCCGTGGGCGCAATTGACAATCATTGTATTCGTCTTGATTTTGTGTTTATCGCCCGCGTAAATCTGGTTTAGGAATTGATATACCAGGGTCCGCTTCCCCGAGCCCGATGACCCATGAAAAAGAATATGGGGAATCTGTTTATTCATATAGAAGAAATCCAACTTTTCTTGGATATGGGTGTGTAGCACAGACGGGGATTGCATATATCTATAATATGCCGTCGCCTATTTATATTTATTGCGTTTCATAATATAAAGACGGTCGCGTTTCGGGGACCCTATAATAAGAACTCGACACCGGGTTTGGCGAATTTTTGCAATATCCATTCTGGAAAGGGGACGTGATGAATCCCGCGATTGCCCGATATATGATGCTCTTTACAAAGAACTATCATGTTTTGCGGCGAGTCGACGAATATAGTGGGATTCTTGGAAACAGCGGACCAATTGAACACGTTGCCGATGTTCTCCCCCGTTTGTGGGTTATACAACATCTTAGCGGATTGACCGAATTTTATCCAATCGACGCCGTTTTGACCCGCCCATTCGCAGAAGAAGTGATGGGTTTCCGTTGCAATGCCGTCTTTTTTGTGGGTCTTGCCACATATGAAACATCCCATATCTTTGATATGGCATAATTCGTGATGGGTTTTATTGTAAAGTGTCGAACTGGTCCGCTTCTCATGGTTAGGATAATTGACTGTATAATGGTTGGACATTTTCTTGGGATGGCCCGACGATACATCTGTTTCGAGGTTGATTTCATCCGGATTAACCACACTCGGCGAGCACACCGAGGGTGGTGCAGTGGTCTCAGACCGAGACTCGATTATAGTATAACGAAAACATGAATTACCCATATTGCCTAAATAGTTTCCAATTTCGAATCATCCATTTATATATTCAATTTTACGTATCCCCCATTTTTTTGACAATCCGCAATTGTTTAGTAAAAACATAGCGTTCATGATACATTGTCCGGCGACTAATATTGCAACCCAAACAGGCAATTTCGGAATTATCGCAATTATGACCACGGGTATTATCGATACGTTCAATTGTCCATTGGGTACTCTCCCTGACATATTCATATACAACAGAAACGGGCTTTAGGCAATAAAAACAGGTGAGACCGGAATCGTGCAATAATTGTATTACCGTGGCAAAATCGAGGAATTGGGATTCACTATAGATATTCTTAGTAATATCCTGATATTTGTATCCGCCAATCTTGTTGGCAATTTGCTGGCGTATAAAAGGGAGGACGGGATGATTCTCCTCTGAATCCGGGGTATTCATATTAAGGCGTATTTGGTCGATATATTTCAATTGATTTTCATGGTCGAGGTCGGTTTCGCTAAAGGTCCAACGTCGGTCGGAAGTGACGACGCGTTTTTGAGGGGGTTTCTTTGTTTTCACCTCTTTTTGGGTCGATTTAGGTGGAGGTGGCAATATACATGTCTTCATTATAGATTAATTTATATAATAAATATATAATGGACTTAGAAACTACAGCAACTGCAGATATTCCTCAAGTATTACCAAAAGAAATAGATGCGGGGGGATATGAAGGCCCTATTGTATTTTCTTACCAAGGAGCATTTGGTCCGCCCACATATGGACATTACGTAGCAATGAAGTTGATGGCCTTACAAGTATGTAAAGATTATCCTAAAGCATCTCAAATTACTATGTTGTTTATGCCAACGCCAGGAGGAAGTAAAAAACATTTGAATCCAACAAGAGATATTCGTATTGAAGTTTTAAAAAAATTTTGCGAATTACTTGCATCGGAACCAGAAATAACTGAAATAAATGATGAAAGAACAAGACTTGTTTTTGAACCAAGTAAAATTGAATATAGTTTAGCTGGCGATGTTGATAAAGGTATTTCAACTATTTCGACGATAGAAGAAATAGAAAAAATAGAAAAAATAGAAAAAATAGAATCAAAGCCATTGATATTAATTGGTATGGGTTATGATAATATGCTCCAATTACCGTATTGGGAAAGTGTAAAAGAGTATCATAAAAAGGTTGCTAGAATATATGTTGTATATCGAGAATTAACGAAAGAAGAAAAAGCAAAAACAAGGTTATTTCGTATTGTAGGACCAGGCAAAGGTGGAGACGGCCAAGATTATCCAGTTCTTAGTTTTGAAACAATTGTGCCATCATGGTCAAAGGACTTAACTTCTATAACAGTTGGGTTTGATATAGGCCCGGAAGTAGAGACCACTGCGACAGACCTCATAAAAATTAAAGAATATAATAAAAGAATGGCAGAAAAATTTACCGAATCAGCCGTAATATACAATTATAAATTAGAATTACCAACTGTAGTGACGATTGGTAGGGTAGAAGTAGTAGACAAAGATGGAAACAAATCATACGAATCGGCAATTCCACCTACTTCATCTTCTATGTTACGTTATTTTATTAATAGACATGAAGACAAAACTTCATTGGATGTTTTAGATGAATATATTAAACGTATTATGTTCGGACCTAGGAAAGTAGATGAAGAACTAAAAAAACTAGAAAAGTCTACAATTACTGCATATGCCAATTATGACGATGTAGGGTATGTAAAAAAGTATACAGATATTGAAAAAATATTAATTGGAGAACCAGACTCCGTAGTAGAACCCACAACAGACACATTACATGACAATAGTATGAGTAGTAGAGGTGGAACCAAAAAGAAACGAAGGAAGCCGCGAAAATCCGCCAAAAAGGGTCGACGCACTGGAAAGAAACGCGCCTCCAATCGCCACCGAAACAAACAAACCCTCCGAAAATATCGCTAAATGTAATTACGGTCAATCAATCGGTTCGGCAAATCGAACCCCCTAAATATATATTATCACTAAAGGAAATAAACCTTATTTGATATATAATATAAAGAATACGCGATAAACCATGTTTACACCTCCGACTACTGCATCAGTATTGCCAAGTACTACTACTACACCACATCCCGAATCGCCACCGGAAGAGGCAAAACCCCTCCCCAACATATATCCCAATCAGTATGGGATGTCGTATTCTCCGACGAATGAAATGTCACTCAATTTAGTCGACAAAATCTTAGAAAAGGAGAAGCAGACGAACAAAACCGATGCATGGAATAAATTGGACAAAACGGCCAAAATCCAGAAACTCCACGCTTTCGCGGAGAAATATGGAAAGGAAAACGGATATCCAATGAAGGACATCAAGGCCCTCAAACTATTTTTTGTCGAATCCCTCGATAAAAATAAATTGCAAAAAGCCAAGGATTTGGTGTATAATCGCGAAGCGGGTGAAATCACCAGTATTCCGGCACTCCATTTCAATACAACTACTAAGAATTTCACTTTACGCATCATGGATGCAAAACGCGTATCCACACTAAAGTCGCTCACTCCTAAGCGAGTCATCGACAAAGAAGTGGTCTAGTCATTCTATCCACAAAATTGATAAAGAATAATTATATGAAGTTTTCTCCATATAATTATTTAGCCATCTTATATAATGACCCCCAACTCCCATTCAGACGATATAACACGCGATATTGAGCTCGATATATATGTATTCGAATTCATCGACGAGGTAGTCCGGGCCAATGTCGACAAGATGCATTTCAGCAAATTCCTCCAAGAAATCGCCGATTATATTACCGACCACATATACGACATATGGTGCGAGATTGTAGAGAGCGACGAATATGACGACCTCATTTTCGACGACGACAACGAAGACGAACTCGCTGATTATGTCCAACAATGCATCGAGCTCTATTTCGACACCATGACCGATATACCCACCCGGTCCAATATATATGACCTCGAACGATTGGAAGCCAAGACGGTCCATGACCCCACCATATATTCGAAAATCGCGGCACTTCAGGCCATTGAGCAGCCGAAACAGCGCACCCAGGAATGGTACGAATTCCGGCACGGACTCATTACGGCGAGTCAAATCGGCAAGCTCTTCTCCTCCGACGCCCAATACAATAGTCTCATATACGAAAAATGCAAACCGTATGATATAAGCACCGGCTCCCGCGCCGTCAATACGGAGAGTACTCTCCATTGGGGCAACAAATACGAACCTCTTAGTATTATGCTATATGAAAGGCGATACAATACTAAGATTGGGGATTTCGGTTGCATCCGACACCCGAAATACCCCTTTATCGGGGCATCGCCCGACGGCATCAATATCGACCCCCTGTCGTCCAAATACGGCTGTATGTTGGAAGTCAAAAACATCATCAATCGCGATATAACGGGCATACCTTTGGACGCCTATTGGGTGCAAATGCAGATGCAGATGGAAACTTGCGATTTAGACGAATGCGATTTCTTGGAAACCCAATTCAAAGAATACGAGGACGAGGACGCCTTTTACGCCGACGCATCGGGGCGCGATAAAGGCGTTATACTCTATTTCATCCGAAAAACGACGATTTCCAATATCGCCGATGACAATATAAACGCCCCGCATTATGTCTATATGCCCCTAAATATAGAAACCACCTGCGAATCCGTGACACAATGGATTTCGGCGAAGAAGGCCGAACTCCGCTCCGAATATACCCTCTATACCCCCCATTATTGGTATTTAGATAAATATTCATGCGTCTTAGTTCAGAGAAATCGCCACTGGGCCCGGCACGCTATACCGCGTATCGAGGAGGCATGGAATACGATTGTACGTGAGCGCGTTTCCGGATACGAGCACCGGGGCGCAAAAAAGAATCGGAACCACCCCATTGTAACTGCGGCTGCAAACTCGACGGTGTCGAGCCGTCAAATAGAGAATCTCCACCTAAATCGTGGAATCAGTATAATCAAATTGGAATAACAATATAAAAATTATTTGGGAAGATAATATACCAAATAATGTCGACTTTATCTGAAACTCAACCACCCCTAATTCGCGAAAAGTCGGAATCATTCGATGAGATGTATGTGACAAAGCGCGCAGGTAATCGCGAAATCATATCTTTCGATAAAATCCTACAGCGAATCAAGAAAATCGGCTCGGAAGTGGACATCAAAATCAACTATACTACTTTGGTCATGAAGGTGATTGACCAGCTATATGACGGTATTTCCACAACGAAAATCGACGAACTATCGGCGGAGCAATGTGCATCGATGGCCTCGATACATCCCGATTATAATGTATTGGCGGGGAGAATTATCGTATCGAATCACCATAAAAACACTTCACCCACTTTCTCCGAGGTGAGTGAGCGCTTGTATGGTGCGTCGGACAAGGACGGGCGGCCGTGCCCCATTTTGTCGGACGAATATATTGACGTGGTACGCAAAAATGCCCGTTTTCTCGACGGACTATGCGATTATAACCGCGACTATTTAATCGATTATTTCGGGTTCAAAACTTTGGAGCGCGCCTATTTGACTAAAGTGGGGGGTATTATAGTGGAGCGGCCACAACACATGTGGCTCCGGGTCGCCATTGGCATTCACGGCGAAGACCTGAAGCACGTCGAGGAGACCTATTTCTATATGTCGCAAAAATACATGACTCATGCCACGCCCACTCTTTTTAATGCGGGGACGCGCCACCCCCAACTCTCGTCGTGCTATTTGTTGGCGATGGAGAGCGACAGTTTAGAAGGGATTTATAATACGCTAAAGGATTGCGCGAGAATATCGAAATGGGCGGGGGGCATTGGACTTCATATACACAATATTCGAGCAACGGGGAGCCAGATTCGAGGGACGAATGGGACGTCGACGGGCATCGTACCGATGCTCCGCGTTTTCAACAATACGGCTAAATATATTGACCAGGGGTCGAAACGAAACGGGAGTTTCGCCATTTATTTGGAGCCATGGCACGCCGACATCGAAATCTTCCTGCAGATGCGCAAGAATCACGGCGATGAGGAGCTCAAGGCGCGCGACCTGTTCTACGCCCTCTGGGTTCCCGACCTCTTTATGACGCGGGTCAAATCGGGCGGCAAGTGGACATTAATGTGTCCCGACGAATGCCCCGGTTTAGCCGATGTCTATGGCGAGGACTTTGTCCAACTATATACGAAATATGAGAACGAGGGGAAGGGTCGCAGCACGGTAAATGCGCGCGACTTATGGTTCCAGATATTGGACGCGCAGATGGAGACGGGTACGCCCTATCTCCTATACAAGGATGCCTGCAATAAGAAATCGAATCAGAAGAATTTAGGCACAATTAAATCGTCGAATCTGTGTTGCGAAGTGGTCCAATATTCCGACGCGGAGGAGACGGCGGTCTGCAATTTGGCGAGTATTGCCCTACCCGCGTTTGTGAAAACGTCGGGCAACGCCAAAACCGTATTCGATTTCGAGGGGCTGCATCGCTTGACCCGTCTAGTCACATACAATCTCAATCGCGTCATCGACATCAACTATTACCCCACGGACAAAACGCGTCTCAGTAATATGAGACATCGGCCAATCGGAATGGGCGTCCAAGGTTTAGCCGATGTTTTTATGATGATGAATATGCCGTTCACTTCGGAAGATGCCCGGAAATTAAACCGCGACATTTTCGAGACGATGTATCACGCCGCCCTTACCGAGTCGTGTCATATAGCCAAAACATCCGGGGCCTATGCGTCCTTTGAGGGGTCGCCGGCGAGCCGCGGTATTCTGCAATACGACATGTGGAATGTGGAACCCGATATGACGCGGTATAATTGGACGCTTTTGAAGACCGAGATTATGATGCACGGTCTGCGCAATTCGCTCCTTTTGGCGCCAATGCCGACTGCATCCACCTCGCAGATACTGGGATATAATGAATGTATTGAGCCAATTACGAGTAATATTTATAGTCGCCGAACTCTGGCGGGGGAGTTTATTTTAGCCAATAAGTATTTGATGAACGACCTTATCCAGTTGGGTCTATGGAATGAGCGTATCAAGAATAATATTATAGCCAATAACGGGAGTGTGCAGCAAATAGAAGTGATTCCCCAAGAAATCCGCGATAAATATCGTACCGTATGGGAGATGCCTATGCGCGGACTGATTGATATGGCGGCGGACCGAGGGGCATTTATTTGCCAGAGTCAGAGTTTGAATTTGTGGATAGAGGACCCCACATACAACAATCTGACCTCGATGCACTTTTATTCATGGCAAAAGGGTCTGAAAACGGGTATTTACTATCTGAGACGTAGGGCGCGGCATCAGGCGCAACAATTTACGATAGAGCCGGAAAAGATGGGGGTACAATCGAGCGAGCACGAGGAAATATGCGAGCATTGCTCGGCCTAACAAGATGGTTACTCTCAATATTTTAGCCTATTCATCATACTCTAATTATCATAAGAAATAATATAGATAGAATATATATTATGTCTTCCGCGCGAATAGAATTCGAAACATTCAAAGAAGTTGTAATGAGTTTCTATACAGACATTGCATTAATTAATGCGCGTATAGAGTTATTGGAACGGGTCAATGAAGCGGTCCTTGTCTTCGACGAAGATATAAATTCGCCATCAAGAACACCCCAACGCATTCGTATTAGTCAAACCCCCGGCAAACCAGCTGCCCAAGGCATTGAAGAAAAACTGCAGCGCAGGATGGACAAAATTGAAAAATACCAAAGAAAATGCAATGAACTCAAAGCCAGGTTATACGATACTTATGCGGAAATTTTGAATACAAAAGAACACAATCGTTTGACTCCGCAACAAGTGAATGCACTCTTTGAAATATCGGAAAAAACCATTGAAGAAACCAGTGTCATTGTCAAGGAAGGCAAGGATGGTCAAAATCCCACGGTTGAATTGCTAAAGGGTAAATCACCGGGTAAACCACCGGGTAAATCACCGGGTAAACCATCTGGTAAATCCCCGGGTAAAGTCATGGCACTTGAAGATATTCGCCCCAATGGAAGACGTGCCGTGCTGCTATTAGAGCGTAATATAGGTGCATCGTGTGGCCGAAACGCGTTGAATCATATGTTTGGTCGCATTATCTTTGTCCGACATAACGCGGGTGCTAAGCGCGGTCAAATATCATTGGAGCGCATTTGGCGAAATCGCAGAGGAGAGGACTTTACGCACGAATTCTATAGTGATGTGATATTAGACATAGCAATGGCCCAACGTGGGCACAGTATAGATACTAATGCGGCAGGTATTGCAACTGGCGTCATGCAAGGTGCCGCGACAATTGACGAACTGGAACAATATTTGATGCAAGTGAGACAAAGTAATCGTCCAGGAAAACAACTATCCGATGTAAAATTATTGATTAATCTTAGAAATAGGCACTGGGTGTCGGCATCCTTTGCCGCAGATGGCTCTGTAACATACTTTGATTCAATGGATACACATAGTGTTGTATTCGATACAGTAGACCATTTTATTTCCAACCTACGTGTATTTCGTGCCAATATACCCGTTATTTATGCCTATGTGCCGACCGATAATGCGCAATCCCTTTTGGAAGCCCAATCGGCCATATTAGATGCAGTAGATGTATCTGAAAAGGCGGCAGCGACATCGGTAGGTAAAAAGGGTACGAAAACGGCGAGTCCACCTAAAAGAGGTACACCAAAGAAATCGAGTGCACAAAAGTTGAGACACTCTGTTAAGGAATTGTCCCCTTTATCTAAAGCCATCCAAGAATCGATGAAAAGTGAAGAAGTCCGATTAGCAAAAGCAAAGAAGGAGGAAGAAGAGGATAAAAAAAGGGCGAAAAGAGTAGCACGAGACATGGAAGAAGCAGAGCGAAAAGCCGCTGCCAGAAGAGTAGCACGAGACATGGAAGAAGCAGAGCGAAAAGCCGCTGCCGGAAAAGTAGCACAAGACATGGAAGAAGTAGTGTCCGCTACGGAGCAAGCCCAAATAGCTCAGGCAAAAAAAGAATCAGAACAAACGGCAACACAATACCAATATGACCAAAAACGATTAGACTCTTTGTGGGGTACTTATTTTGGTAATAAGCCATCAGAAGGGTATTCGAGAACAGACTTAGTTGCGGCCGCTAAAGCATCGGAAGATACGTATAGAGAGGAACAAGCGCGACGCGCACAAGAAGCTAAGAAAAAAACACCCAGACGACTCCCCCCAATTGATGAAAAGGGTAATAAAAAAGATGGCAAAAAGGATGGCAAAAAGGGTGGAACACATAAACGCAGACGCAGAAACTACACAAGAAACAACCATACACGCTAATCACATACATAGATAGATACACAACCTATACTGGACTCATCATCTTAGGTACACGTGGCACTTTTAACATATAAAAGCATTTGAGACAGATATAGGTGTCGACCAACGAATTGTGCAAGTTCTCGGGCTCCTCGCCGAAAAGGGCCCGATACAGTTCCGCGAGTTTCGGATATTTTTTATAGGGCCGCGTAATATAAACGAGGCCATTGGCATCGACTTTCTCGTGCCCCGCGACGACAATATTACAGACGTCCTTGCCCGCCTTCATGGTGCAATACATCTCAATGTTATTTATTCGGTTATACATATCATTGAATACGACAAAGTGCTCGGGGTCCACCTTGGCCAAGATTGCCTCATTCCGGCTCATTTCGATGCCAATCATCGTCTTATCAAACTCGATATTGTGCGCCACAATACAATCACACTTGCGATATTCACGGTGAAATATGACCAGCGTGTCCGACATTTTCATTCCCGCCGCGCATTTGGCCCGGGTCCCCCCCGTGAGCTCGGTAATAAAGGGGGTAATCTCGACACGGGGGTCGATGTCGATATAGGTGTCGAATACGGAGACAATACTCCCGACCAATACGTCATATATAATAAAACTCAATTGAATGATATGGGGACATTCCGACAGGGGCGGAAACCCGCCGCCGCGATGACTTTTCGGCAGGAGACCCGTCGTTTCCACGTCGAATACCATAATACGTTTCTTATTCATTCTTGGTCGGATGCCCGACAGTCCATTCATCATTTCCTCGACAGTCATATTGGAGTTCATTTTGATTATAGTGGCCAAAGGAGGGTGGTATTGCTTATAATAGTTGCATCAATTATTTAATCAATTTTATGAAAGAAATATAAATAGACATGCCAATACCATATAATATGTCCGAATTGTCCAACCCCATCTTAGCAAATTCTAAGATTACGTTCGTGTCCTCCTTTATATACGACCCCAGTTGTTTCCATCGCTCGATGGAATGGCGGTTACAGCATTTTCGTAATATAGCGGAAACGGGGATACAGTTGTGCGTGTATATTACCCCCGATTATCATGACTTATTGAAGGAGTTTGTCCAAGATTTGCCGAACGTGCGTCTCATGCCCCCGGTCAATATAGATGATATAGAGCCATTGGCCATTTATCGCAAATACGACGATATTACGTTGCCCGACCGGCGCAATATGGAGAAGGACGGTGCAAACTATATGTGTATCATGAATTCCAAGATTTATTTTATGAAGGATGCGATTTCCCTAAATCCATGGGATTCGACCCATTTTGCCTGGATTGATTTTAATGTATCGCACGTTTTTCGCAATATACCTAAATCCCAACAACGTTTGCGAACTCTATCTACGCGCGCACTAGCCCCCCGTTTTCTTAGTATTCCGGGGTGTAAAGACTGGCACCGTCTGAATAATGAGAACGCCGAGGCCCGTCTATTAAACGATATTTATTGGCGATTTTGCGGCGGGTTTTTCTTAGGTGACAAAGAATCCATCTTAGAAATGTATGAATTATATCGGACACATTTCGAGGCGTTTCTCGTCACCCACAAGAAACTCGTATGGGAGGTCAATTTCTGGGCCTGGTTAGAGGCGACCACGGCGTGGTCGCCGAACTGGGTCGAGGGCGACCATAACGATAGTATATTGAATATATCCGCCGACTTTTGCTCGAGGTCACTAAAACCACATACGACTTCCTTAGTCCAATACGAGTATCCGAAAATCGAGTCGAATGAGGCATCGAATTCGTGTTATATCTATTACCGTGACCAACATCATTTGAATACTCGATACGTGAATTATTGGTATAATGATGCAGGACATGTGATAATATTGCACCCCCAGCGTCATATTATAACACAAAATATGCATTCGATATTAGATGCCGACTATGTGCCTATTGGATTCGATTTGATGACAAACCCCCCAGAAGAGGAGCTATTTACTAAGGAGGCATGCATTTACGGCTTAGAGGATATACGACTATTTGAGTCGAATGGAACACTTAAATTCATTGCGACCAGTGTAAACCATTCTCCACGTAATGGCAATAGTATGGTCATAGGCGATTATTCGACAGAGGACCATCGCCTCACTAATTGTACGATTATTGCACCACCGAGCGATACATGGTGTGAGAAGAACTGGATTCCCTTGGTGAAAAAGGGCGCACGGAACAAGGATACGACCGAGGATACGACCGAAGACAAAGAATATTATATTTATAAGTGGAATCCGATGCAAATCGGCCGAATCTTAGACAACCAACTGAAGATTGAGATAGAATATCCTATTATAGAGCCCTATTTCGGACGCGTCCGTGGTTCTTCCCCCTTTATCGACGAGGGGGACCATTTAGTCGGAATCGTCCACTTTAGTGAGGATTGTTGTCCCCGACATTATTATCATATTATGGTCTCCTTGGATAAAGAGACATTCAAGCCCCTCCGATACAGTGATAATTTCTATTTCGACCAAATCGGAATCGAGTTTTGTATTGGGTTTACTAAGATACAGGATGAATATGGATTTTGGGTCTCGAAAAAGGACCGAAACCCCGAATTCATTCGAATGCCTATATCGGTCGTCCCTTTGATATACGAATTCCAATAAACAAACCGAATAATATACCTATATTATATACACCATGCTATGCAAATACAAAGATTTGTTTGGTAAATTGGGCGAGGGTGTACATTCCTATCGCGTTTTCGATATTGCTATATTAGACGTATTAATGACCTGTTTAGGGGCCTATGCGATTTATTGGTTTTTCCCGCAATATCCCTATATCTATATTTTGGCGGCATTGTTTTTACTTGGAATCTTAGCACATCGCCTATTTTGCGTCCGCACTACAGTGGATAAATGGTTGTTCGGATAAAGGTTCGTCCCGTCCCGTCCCGTCTCGTTAAATACTATAGTATAAATATTATATTATAGTATATATTGTATATGCCGGGTCGGATAATCGATTGTTTTATATTCTATAATGAGCTCGATTTACTAAGATTCCGACTCAATGTATTGAATGACGTAGTAGACTATTTCGTTATTGTAGAATCAACCCATACATTTGTCGGTCAAGAGAAACCACTATATTATAATGAAAATAAACACCTATTTACAGAATTCGGCGAAAAAATAATACATATTATTGTGGATGATTTCCCATACAAGTATCCGAATATAAGTATTCCAAAAAGTGAACAATGGAAAAACGAGACATTTCAAAGAAATGCAATTAGCCGGGGTATAGAACGTATTGATGGATTGTCCAATTCCGATATTATAGTTATATCGGATTTAGATGAAATACCGGACCCACATAGATTATTGCAACTCAAGCAAATCGAAATAATAGTTGATATATACTCACTTAGCATGGATTTTTATTACTATAATTTGAATACGCGTTTCAATAGTAAATGGACTCTATCTAAGATAGTATCGTACAAAAAATACAAAGATTCGGGACTATCGTGTAATAATATTCGACATGTAAATGCAAAGTGCATTTTAAAGGGGGGGTGGCATTTATCCTATTTTGGCGACGCCAGTTTCATCAAAAACAAAATAAATTCATTTTCACACCAAGAATATAACAATGAAAAATACACGTCTTTATCGAAAATCGAAGAAAGAGTAAATGGGGCAAGGGATTTATTTGATAGAGGGAATCTAGAAAAAATAGAAATAGGGAATAATCAATATCTTCCACCCCTCTATGAAACCCTGTTGAGCAAATATTACTAAGAATCTTAGTAATAATATAAAAATAGAATGGGTTTATTGGTATATCTTAGATGAGTGGTCTGTTTCAACTATTTTCGCCCAATACTGGGAAGAACACACTTAGTTCGAGTCATATGGTGGGGTTCGAAGACGTGTTATATGCAATACAACATCCCGACCAATTATATCTGATAAACACGTTGCCACGTGATAAACAGGAATGCTTAATTACCGCCACACTTTCACCGGATAAAGAAGAGCGCTTGATAAATGATATATTGAGTTCGTACAAGGCAAATACTAAGAAAATCATCATATATGGGGAAAACGGATGTGATAATACGATATATGAGCGTTATGTCCAATTACAGAAATTGGGGATTGAACCGGTGTATTTATATTTAGGGGGGCTTTTTGAATGGGTCCTTTTGAGGGACGTGTATGGGAGTGCGCTGTTTTCGATGACGAAGGAACCGGGGGATTTATTGACGTTCCGGGCTTGTCCTAAATTGAATGCGTAGCATTTATCCAGGCTTGTCCTAAATTGAATGTGTAATTTTAAAGTAAATTGAAATAGTGTAAAAATAACTTTATATGTATATATAAAGAATAAATGAGTTTAGAAGAAAATTGGGAAATGAAACCACTCGATGACGACAATGGGCATACTGGCGTTGTCAGGTCGGTGTCGTTTAGTCATGACGGCACAAAAATCGTATCTGGCTCTGACGATACGACAGTGAAGGTGTGGGATGCAATATCAGGGTCAGTGTTGAAAACCCTCGAGGGGCATACTGACATTGTCTACTCGGTGTCGTTTAGTCCGAAAGACCTTCAAATCGTATCTGGTTCTGCCGATAGAAGTGTAATGCTGTGGGATGTCGTCAGTACTGTTAATAAAAAATTACATAAACATACTTCACCTGTCAGCTCGGTGTCGTTTAGTCCGAACGGCAAAATCATATTGTCTAGCGATTGGTTTGGCAATATTAAATTGTGGTTGATTGAAGCAATGGTATTCATGAATACCCTGACTACAAATGTTGGCATTGTCAATTCGGTCTCGTATATGGGGTTAGATGAACATACAATCGTATTTGGTTGCGGAGATAATACAGTGAGGGTGGGGGATGCCTTTACGGGGACATTGTTGAAACCCCTCGAGGGGCATACTAACCAAGTCACCTCGGTTTCGTTTAGTCCGGACGGTGCAAAAATTGTATCTGGCTCTGGCGATAAGACAGTGAAGGTGTGGGATGCAATATCAGGGTTAGAGTTGAAAACCCTCGTGGGGCATACTGACATTGTCTACTCGGTGTCGTTTAGTCCGGACGGTGCAAAAATTGTATCTGGCTCTGCCGATAAGACAGTGAAGGTGTGGGATGCTAATACGGGGACATTGTTGAATACCCTCAAGGGGCATACTGACATTGTCTACTCGGTGTCGTTTAGTCCGAACGACAGACGAATCGTATCTTGCGGAGATAAAATTATTTTGTGGGACCTTAAAGAAAATGAAGTAAACCCAATAGAAGGAGGAATGAGACTTACACGAAAGAGAGTAAACCGTAAAATGTACAGAAACAAATTAAAAAAATCACACGGAAAAAAAAACTCCAAAAAAAGGGTAAGAAAAACCAAAAAACACCGATAAACTATATTTCGAATCGGCATAAAGACAAAATCAGATACATATGTAACTGCAAATCAATTTATATTATCCTACATCAAACATGGACTTGAATCAAACCAAATTATCAAAGTCCGAATGGGAGGGTATTGAGGTCCCCATTTCGGAGCGCGAAAAGAGTGTATTAGCCTTGATTAAATCCGGGTTTGCCGACATCAATATACGCCAAAATAATAATCATTCCATCATGTCTTTCATCAAGATTACACCCACCCCGGAAATCGAGACATTCCTATACAAGACATATTTTCAAACCGGATTTGAAAAAATGACGCGCGACTATGCTAAACGTGATGTCGCCATGACCGAGCATCTTTTGGCCGCACTAGCCGTATCTCCCGGAGACGGCAAACGCCAACCCAATAGCAAAGATGCGATTCGTCTCGAAAATATGAAGGACAATATTGACACCCATTCCGCTAAAATCGTCGAATTTTTCATCGCCGACCAATGTCGCGCTGCACTCAAGTCGCGGCGCGATGCCAACATGGATTATACTATACACATTTACACCCTCACCTATCTCACCGGACTCGCCATCCCCTCGGTCAATCGCCATGTCCTCCATTTCGCCCACGAATTGGTGAAATGGTTCGAGCAAAAGTCGCCCACGCTCATTGGCGATATGTTACATAATGCCCAGGCCATTTTCGAGAAGAATGCCAATATATTGAAATACGCCGACATTACCCTATATGAACATCAAAAACGTCTCTTCCAATTGTTCGGCGCAAAATCCGATAAAACCGTCCCTAAATTGGTCCTATATATTGCCCCCACGGGAACGGGGAAGACGCTGTCCCCCATCGGACTCACGGAGAGCTGTCGCGTCATTTTCGTCTGCACGGCGCGTCACGTCGGTTTAGCCCTGGCCCGTGCCGCCGTTTCTGCGGAGAAGCGGATTGCCTTTGCATTCGGTTGCGAGACGGCCTCCGACATCCGACTCCACTACTTCGCCGCCGCCGATTATTCGCGCAATCGCAAGTCGGGCGGCATATTTCGCGTCGATAATTCGAATGGCACCAAGGTCGAGCTGATGATTTGCGACATTAAATCGTATTTGACGGCGATGCACTATATGCTCGCGTTCAATGCCGAGTCCGACATTGTCACATTCTGGGACGAACCGACGATTACAATGGACTACGAGGAGCACGAATTGCACGCCACTATACACGAAAACTGGACGAAGAACCAGATTTCGAAAATGGTGTTGTCATGCGCCACTCTCCCTTTCGAATCGGAAATACAGGATACGATTGACGATTTCCGCGGCAGATTCGATATGACCGAGGTTCATTCGATTTCCACCTACGATTGCAAAAAGACGATTTCCATGCTAAACAAGGAGGGGAAGATTGTATTGCCCCATCTGCTTTTTAGCCAATATCGCGAATTGCAGACATCGGTCACCCATTGCGAGCAAATGAAGTCGCTGATGCGCTATTTCGATTTAGCGGAAATCATTCGATTTATCGAACATGTATGCGCAAACGGATATGTGTCCGAGCAATACCATATATCGGCCTATTTCAAGACCATTTCCGACATCAATATGGACAATATCAAGGCCTATTATCTGAATGTCCTAAAGCATTTAGACGAGGAACGATGGTCGGAATTGAGTGCCCATTTATCGAAAGTGCGAAAACCGATGTTCGAAAAATACATCAATCCCTACGAATTTAGGAAAACACAGAGCGAGGGGGGGATGAGCAATATGAATGCGGGGGGCGGAGCCCCCCTGACGCGGATGGCGAGTCTGCAACCAGACCAGACGCAAACTCATTTGCCCGTCAATAGTACGTCTAAACCAGACTCGAACTCCTTTGCCGGTATGTTACTGACGACAGAAGACGCCCATACATTGACCGATGGACCCACGATATACCTCGCGGAAAATGTCGAGAATGTGGGGAAGTTCCTGATTATGAGTTCGAAGATTCCGCCTAAAGTACTGGACTCGGTAATGACTAAAATCGAGCACAATAATGCGATACAAAAGAAAATCGACAAGACCATGCTCGATATTGAAGCCAAGGACAAAAAGGACCAATCCGCCGACAAAACGGCTAAATCGAAGCCCACCCCGGGAAGCAAAGACAAAGAGCGCGACACAGTGGATAAAACTATGGGCCAATCCCGCGAGGTGAGGGAGTTGACCGAAACGGTCAATGCACTCCGTGCCCAAATCGTCCTGACCAATATGGATTCCGCCTATATCCCCAATACAAAACATCATCAACAACTCTGGGTCAAGGGCGGCAAGAAGGTCGATAATGCATTCGTCGCCAATATCGACGACGAGAGTATACGCGAAATAATGGCTCTCCCAGTATCGAGCCAATTCAAACTCCTGCTATTACTGGGCATCGGAATGTTCGTGAAGGACGAAAATAAGCAATATACGGAATACATGGAAGTCATGAAACGCCTAGCAACGAGCGAGCGCCTTTTCATCATTATTGCGTCGTCGGATTACATCTATGGTACAAATTACCAGTTCAGTCACGGGTTCATTGGCAAGGACATTGTCAAAATGACCCAACAGAAAACGATTCAGGCAATGGGTCGCGTAGGAAGAGGCAATGTCCAGAACACGTATACCGTTCGATTTAGAGATGATGGGATTATTCGACAGCTGTTTTTGCCGGCGGAGCGGAACCTCGAGGCGGAGAAAATGTCTTCATTATTGAATAGCATGTACGCATAAGAGTAGTGTGTACGCATAAGAGTAGCGCGCTCCACAATAAGGAATAAATATAGTAGTATACTATAGTATATTTATTTATAATGCCACCGAAAAAAAAACCAACGACTACAGGCCTACAACCAACGGCACCATTAACAACCAAGGATGGCATCCAGGTGACATTGGACGAATTAAAAGTATTACGCGAAAAAATAGAGAAAATATTAGAAGAGCGTAAACGCACTAATAAAAACACACAGGATGTTGATATAAAAAAAAGGGGGGATGATGTATTGGGATGGATTAGAGATGAACCCGAAAAAAAAGGTAAGTTAATACTTGAATATTACGGGGATGAAGGGGGTGAAACATATCAACGTACAACAAACACACAATTGAACGATTTTGCAAAGGAAATTGGCGATATAAACCAAATGAAAGCCACCGCAGGGACAAATATTGAAAATTTAAACAAAGAATTGGATATAATTGAAAATCCCGATAAAGATGTAGTGAAAAAACCAAGGAAAGACGTATTTGAAGTGTTCAAATTGTTCATCGATGCAGCATGTAATGTGATTAAATACGTATGCAGCAGAAAAATAGTAACATTATTAACCATCAATCCAGATAAACTTCAATTTGTTTCGGATTTGATAGATGCTGGTACAAAGGGTCTCGACGGATTTGACGTTTCATTACTTATATATTGTGAATTGTTTCAACTCTATTCTTATTTAAATGAAGAAGCGATATATCTCGAACCCAGTGGAATTAAACCAATTGAGCAAATAAATATAGATGATTATATCTTCAACCTTTCACATTATGGCGGTTTCATTGATGAGGTATTGGGTGATTTACAGGCAATATACGATGAATCAATACAACAATTGAAAAACGTCTTTACATGGCGAAATAAATATTACATATATGGACTCAGTAATAAAATAGATAAACCCGAATTAACTAAAAATTTAAAGACGGTTAATGACAAGATTATTGAAGCCAAATATAAGATACAATGTGTTAGTCGCGCAATCGCAAATATGAAAAAAGCGAAATTGATTCACGAATTTATAAGGACAGAGCGTGTTGAACCAATAAACGCTTCTGAATCACCTAAGGCACGTAGAATCGAAGTATCGTTTAATACAGAAGCATTTGTTGACAAAATAGATAATAAGATGATAAAGTATAGCAAAAGTGATGATGATAATATGCGCGATATTGGAATACTTAAACGAATAGAGGGTACTTATTCGACCGAGCCAATGCCAAGTAGTAGTGCCGGTGGTAAAAATAAAATAAATACACGTAGTTCGCGTAAAACACGTAAATTATACGCTATTCGATAAAATAGGATACAAGGTTAAATCTACCATATTATTAGTTTCAATATTAGCAAGAGCGATTGCGATTTTACTCTTTTCAACCTTGGTCAATTCGACAAATATATATCCATTTTTAAAATTCTCGTTCAATTCTATTGTTATTTTTTCATTCCATTCACCTGGTTCAATCTTTTCTCGTATTGCTGTTAAATAACTCGCACACGTTCCATCGAAATAACCCGCCATTAGTAGAATGGCGCGTGAATAATAGTCAAGGTTGTTAATATTTGAATTTAATATAACGTTATTTAAATGTTTTTTGTAAAATGTATCAAAATCAACACTATTATAATTAATACTTTCTTTGATTTCTTCGTAAATTTCTTGTAATTTTTGTTTCATTTTATTTTTGATATAGTAGATTTGATATTTCAATTTTAACAATACCGATTTATCTATATCAGATTCTATTTTTAACCCACTTTGAATGATTGAATTGAATGTTTCAGACCATATTGACGACCTCGGTGACCTTGGTGTACTCGTTACAGATGTACTTGGTGTACTCGTTACAGATGAACTAGACGAATTTGCAGAACTAGATGAAGTAGACGAATTTGCAGAACTAGATGAAGTAGACGAATTTGCAGAACTCGGTCTAGATGAATCGTGTGAACCGAATGAACTCATAGTTAGCTCCGAAATGTCTGTTCTTGGTGTACCCAGTTCCCATGATTTTGAACTTCTACGTGAACGGGATGGAAGCGAGTCATCTTTTGGATATATTATTTTCATTAATTGGTCCTCAACAATATACAACATTTCACACAAATCATCGTAATCATCTTTTGTGTTAGTATCTACTTCAGTAATAGGGTCTTCTTCTAATGTCAAATCCATTTACTTTATAGGCATATATTGTTGTGCTTTTTACACCGACAATATGAAATCGTTTTTATACAACCTATCTATAACAACGATTATTTCCACCTAAATTCCCCGGGTCACATCTAAAGAATATGGGTTCGATTTCAATGCCGTGTTTATATCCGACGTATTACGGTCCAACTGGATATTCTGATACAATTTATTTTGACCTTGCAATTGCCCGATGGAGTTGGTCGAGGGGCTATAATATGGCATCGTTGGTGCTACTTCGCGATTATTTGCTAAATAGGGGTCTTTGTTCTTGGATTGGGCATTGACGTAATTATTCATCAGGGACATATTGCCCTGTACCATATATCCCTGAATTGTCGACGATTTGATGTCATTATTTCGCTGTCTATATTCGGCATCGTAAGCTCTCGGTTGGCGGCCTCTCTCCCCCGCACTCGACCCGCCTGCATAATAATAATCGGTGGTAGTATCACGCTGATTATGTATGGCCTGTTGCGGATTCACCTCGTATCCGCCGCCATGCTGCATGCGATTCACATACAAATGATTATTGCCCTTTTCCGTCGTTTCGCGAATTGTGGGGGCGGGACGGTCATTCGGATTGAACATATAGGATGCCTCCACTGTCGATTTCGCATTCTGATATGGCCGCAAATTGCCCACCGAATTCTCCTTGCGACTCGGGCGCAGCATATCCAATAGGGGCGATACGACGGCCCCCATCGGACCGCTAAATATCCCGAAATAGCCGTCATTCTGGTTCGACGTGCGATTATTTGGGTAAGCCACATTCGTTTTATAGCCATAATCCGCTTCGGTCGACCCCCCCTTGCCCGAAGCATAGGCGGGTAAAGACGGCACCGCACCCAATGCAATATTTTTCGATTCCATATATTCACCCGTCACCGTTTGGGCCGATACGGACGACCCCGCTGCACCCGAATATGAGACCGACGTATCGGGGCGCGTAGTATAGCGGTCAATCGGTATAGCATTTAACATTGGGCCTTTTTCGACACCCGTCGTAGTCATATATCGGGACGGTGTCATTTCGAAATCCTGGTTCGGCAATTTCTTCTCATATATACCGTGTTGGCTAGAATCGGCAATATTCTTTATGTGACTATTGGCCGGACCCTCATGACCAAAGAGGCCAAGGCCCGAGGATTTCGGCTTATTCGCCGCACGCAGTTCGTCCACCGTCTTCTCATTCCACTGCTCCCTAGCAAATAGACCCGAATTGAAACCACCCACACCCTCAGTTCCATATCCCGCACCTAATCCGGGTGCAACGTGGATTTCGTCAAAGGGTTTGGTATTGGCCATACGCAAACTCGGATTCACACGTGACTGATAGAAATCACTGTTATTCGGGGCACCATAGGCATATTGCACATTCTCGCCTGGGGCGAACAGTGGCGCCACCTCCTTCTTCTGATATATTTGCGACCCCGTACCGACATAATTATCCATAATACTTTCGGTCGCGTTTTCCTGACTCTGACCGCGAATATGACTGCCAAAATAGGGGGCCATATTATTGTGTCGGAAATAGTCCATACCGACCTCACCCCCCGCTAAAGAATAATATTGCCCCGATTTCGACCCCCTATTGGCCGACCCGGTCACACTCGTCGCCGCCATATTACGATTGGGGTCGAAATATTTGTCGGTATAGGCACCTCCTCCGAATTGATTTACCGTGCTCAATTTCGACGACAGGTCGACGTCGGGTGTATTGAATACCTGGTCCGGTGGATAATTCCGGTCGGGAACATTGGTATTGGGCAACGAACTCTCATTGTTTGCAAAGGATTCGGAGCCCGACTGTTTCGAAACAATATATAATCCTCCGAGTGCAATTAATGGTATAGCAATTTCCATTATAATATGTAATATATATATCTTACATATTATTCTATTTGGCGTTATACCCGCGCTTTTTGTTCGAAAGCGTCCTTTTCTAAGATACGTGTCTGTATATTCCAGTTGAATGGCAATTCCACTTTTGCCTGTGGATTGATAAAGGGCTCCTCCCATCGGGTTTGCTCTAAATCCCGAAACGTCCACGCAGGCAAAGATGCGCGGGATTCGTCCACATAGGGCGATTCCACGCGATAGTCCACCTTTTCGGCTAAGACGGAATGCTCTAAATAATTGTTTTGGTCCGTATTATCCCGATTCAGTTTTCGCGTCAGTCCGCGCAAATCGCTCTCCAAATTAACAGTATTACGGCGCAAATTCGCACCCCATCCCTGGAGTCGAATATGGGGGTCTTCCGAAAAGGGGAGGTCGACTCCTTGTCCCGGGCGGTCCAATTGATATCTACCTAAATAAGTCGATATTTCCATTTGCTTCTGTATTCTAGAGGGGTCATCATAAAATCGCGTAAACGACATGGTATATATTGATATAATACTATAATATATCAAAATAATCATAGAATGCGAAACCATATAAATATAATGGGTCAAAAGTGTATTATCGCTGGCATTATGTCTAAAATATTCAAGATAAATGCGGAACCACCTTTACCCCCTACCCCCACTCTCTGTCTCAATATGATTGTCAAGAATGAAAGCCGCATTATAGGGCGTTTATTGGAATCAGTCTATCCATTCATAGACAGTTATTGTATTTGTGATACGGGTTCGACGGATAATACGGCGGAGATGATTCGCGCCTTTTTCGATTCGAAGCAGATTCCCGGCAAGGTCATTTTCGAGCCATTTCGCGATTTCGGCTATAATCGCTCTTTCGCCCTCGCCGCGTGTAAAAATATGGTCAATGCCGATTACGTCCTACTTCTAGATGCGGATATGGTGTTTACAAAATCCGACACTGTCTCAATCCCACAGTTCAAGAATATATTATCGGCAGACGCCTATTATGTGTTTCAGGGTAATGACCACATGTTTTACAAGAATGTTCGTATTGTGAAAAACAATCGCGATTTCTCGTATTGGGGAGTCACGCATGAATACGTAAAATCGCCCCCCGGGACCATCTATGCCACCCTTGACCGCAATGTCTGTTTTATTAACGATATTGGCGACGGCGGTGCAAAATCGGACAAATTCCTGCGCGATATTCGACTTTTGACTAAAGGCCTGGAGGAGAATCCCGACAATGACCGATATACATTCTATATTGCAAATAGCTATCGCGATTCAGGACAGACTGAAAAAGCGATTGAATTCTATAAAAAACGCGTGGAAATCGGCGGATGGGTCGAAGAAGTGTGGTACAGTTTGTATCAATTGGGCAAAATATATAAAAATACCGGTGACCATCCAAATGCGATACATCATTTCCTGGAGGCTTATCAGCGATATCCACAAAGAATCGAGAACCTATATGAAATCGTCAATCTTTATAGGGACATTGGTAAGAATAATCTCGCCCATGAATTCTTTGTTTGGGCCGACCGTGCGCGCACCAAATACACATCCACCGATTATCTCTTTATGCAAAAGGATATATATGACTATAAGCTCGATTACGAACTTAGTATTATCGGATTTTACGCCAATCCCGATAATCGCGATATGCGGAGGGTGTCTCACAAAGTACTGAATCACCCCGGGGCAGAGGAAAGTATTACTAAGAATGTCATGTCCAATTACAAATTCTATGCAAATAAGCTCGTTAATTCGGCCATACCCATTCCTGAGCAACAATTGAATATACTCGCATCAGTTGGTCTTGCGAAATTGGCCTCTGTAACCGGATTCGTTTCCTCGACGCCGTCGATTACCGTTTCGGATGAAGACGAATTGTGCGTTTGTCTAAGATTGGTGAATTATCGAATCAATGAAAAGGGTGGATATGAAAACCAA
>Ga0136644_10000887_pt1 | contig 23989 bp, 26 predicted proteins | sample C_130820_EF_Meta_FD_94780 | JGI IMG/M metagenome (GOLD analysis project Ga0136644, IMG submission 94780) | Freshwater microbial communities from Lake Croche, Canada to study carbon cycling - C_130820_EF_MetaG (v2) (version 2) | ecosystem: Environmental > Aquatic > Freshwater > Lake | place...
AGAGATAAGGTACTTTTTTCAAACTTTGTTAGTAAGTGATAAGATACTGTTTAATAAACATTGTAAGGAGGATAAGTTGGGGTTCGTTCCACTTAATTCCTCACTCCTCATTCCTCACTCCTCATTTCTCACTTCTCACTTCTCACTTTTCCCTCCTCTCTTCACTCTTATCTATTATCTCTTCACTACTTCTTCTACCTCACTTCTCATTCCTCATTCCTCACTCCTCACTCCTCACTTTCTTCCTCCTCTCTTCACTCTTATCTATTATCTCTTCACTAATTCCTTATAGGTCTCCCCGTTTTCAACACCGCCTGAATCCTTTCCAAAGATTTTTTCTCTCCGCACAAACTCAAGAAAGCTTCTCTTTCAAGATCTAGCAGGTATTGCTCAGAAACCAAGCTTTGCTCACTCAAATCGCCACCGCACAACACATAAGCCAATTTGCGCGCTACCAATGCGTCGTGGTCAGTTGCATAACCGCCGCGCCACATGCCATTGATCCCGGCTAGCATGGCACCAAGACCTGCGCGCCCCATTACTTTTACATCTTTTCTTTGACTAGGCATGGTATAGCCTTGGTCATAAATCTCAATCACAGACTTCTTGGCTTCTGCAATTCTACGGCCAATATTCATGACTAGTTCATCTTGCCCCTTGCGTAGAATTCCCATATCAAATGCTTCTTTGGCAGAAGTGGCTACTTTGGCTGTGGCAATAGCAAAGAACCTGTTTTTTAACGTAACGGTTTCTGGTTCGTCTTCGTGTAATTCATCGCCCGCGCGCATAGCAAATTCCTTGGTTCCACCACCGCCTGGTATTAAACCAACTCCTAATTCTACCAAACCAATATAGGTTTCTGCAGCGGCGCAAACTTTGTCTGCGTGTAGGTTCATTTCACAACCACCACCTAGGGTTAAACCATGGGGGGCGGTTACAACTGGAATGCTGGAATAGCGCAAACGCATCATGCTATTTTGGAACATTCTAATGGCCATATCCAGCTCATCATATTCCTGTTCAATAGCTAACATGAAAATCATACCCACATTGGCACCCGCACTAAAATTGGGGCCCTCATTGGCAATGACTAGTCCCTTGAATTTTTCTTCGGCAATGCCGATGGCTTTATTCAAGCCTTCCAATACTTCTCCACCAATGCTATTCATTTTGGTGCTCCATTCAAAACCTGCCACGCCATCTCCAATATCATACATTTTGCAAGCCGAGTTTTTCCAAACTAACTTGTCTGAATGATTGTTTAAAATCAAGAAAGCTTCTCCACCTGGTAATACCAAGTAGGTCTTGCTTCTAACATCGTAGTACATTCTTTTTCCGTTCTCCACTTTAAAGAAGGTTTGAGCGCCATTGGCAAGCATTTCTTCCACCCAAGCTGCAACTGCATAGCCCGCTGTTTTCATAGCCGCTACGGTCTTGGCAACACCAACGGTATCCCAGCTTTCAAATGCCCCAATTTCCCATCCAAAACCCGCTTTCATGGCATCGTCCAGTCTATAGGTCTCATCACTAATTTCTGGAATGCGGTGTGAGATATAAGAGAACAAAGAAAAATGAAATGCTCTGTAAAATTCACCCGCCTTATCTGGAGCACCACTCAACATTTTAATGCGTTGCTTTAGGTCTTCAATGGGTTTGGCAGCTTCAAGACTGGCAAATTTGGGTTTATTCCTAGGGCCATATTCCATGGTGCTCAAGTTCAAAGTCAGGATTTCTTTTCCTGCTGCAGACTTGGTCTTTTTGAAGAATCCCTGACCAGTTTTATCGCCCAGCCAATTATTGGCAACTACTTTATCTAACCATTCTGGTATCTGAAATATGGTTTTTGCTTCATCGGTGGGGCAGTTATCGGCCACGCCCTTGGCTACTTTTACCAAGGTATCAATTCCAACTACATCAGCCGTTCTAAAAGTGGCTGATTTGGGTCTTCCAATAATGGGTCCTGTAAGTGCATCAACTTCATCAATACTTAGACCCAATTTGTTCATGATATGAAAAATGCTCATGATACTAAAGACCCCAACCCGGTTTGCAATAAATGCAGGTGTATCCTTACAGAGTACGGTTGTTTTTCCAAGGAATAAGTCTCCATATTCCATTAAGAATGCTACAATTTCTGGATCAGTATAAGGAGTTGGAATTATTTCTAGTAAGCGCAAATATCTTGGAGGATTGAAGAAATGGGTTCCACAGAAATGCTTTTTGAAATCTTCTGAACGTCCTTCTGCCATTAGATGAATAGGAATACCAGAAGTATTAGAACTAACCAATGTGCCCGGTTTTCTATATTGTTCAACTTGGGCATAAATTAATTGTTTGATGTCTAATCGTTCTACAACTACTTCTATAATCCAATCTACGGATGCAATATCTTTCATGTTGTCCGTAAAGTTTCCCGTACTAATTTTCTTTACTACTTCTTTGTTATAGACAGGTGATGGATTGCTTTTAATGGCTGCAGTTAATGCATCATTGACTAGTTTGTTCCTTTCAGCAGTTTTGGTACTTTCCTCTGCGCCTTTTGGAACCATGTCTAATAATAATACCTGAATACCAATGCCGGCAAAATGACAAGCAATACGGGATCCCATAACCCCGCTACCCAATACGGCAACTTTTTTGATAGAACGTTTCATATTAGCAATTTAAGGATCGTCAAAATTAGTTAGTTATGCAACTAATTACCCGAAGATAATGGAAAATATTTGACACAAAAAAACCTCAGTATGGGGATTTACTGAGGTTTTTGCAATTTCTTACTCTGCTGTATCCATCTGGATAATCAGTTTTCCGAAGTTGCTGCGCCTTTATATGCCACATATAGGCAAACAAGGTAAATTGCAAGCAATACATAAACTAACATAATCGGGGGGATTTTGTAGTTACAATTTAATAATATTATATATAGGAATCTTTTTTCTAATGTTATTTTTTTCTATAAATGTGAAATTCACAATTAATTAAGGAAAAATGTTCATAATCTGCTGAATTGTTTTCATCAAATCGAGAACAATATTTTTTTTCAATCTATCCGAATAATCAAAAGTTTCCATTTTCAAGCGCCACATCCCGATTATTAACCATTATTTGGATAAAATTACCTTTCAACAATTACTGACCTGAATTGCGTGTCTTTCAATTATTTTTGTTCCAATGGAAATTACCAATGAACTAGTAGACAACTTAGCCAATCTATCCAAATTAGCTTTTGATCAAACGCGCAGATCTGAGATTAGAAACGATTTGCAAAAAATGGTTGGCTTTATTGAACAGCTGCAAAGCGTTGATACCAATGGGGTAGCACCTTTATTGCATATGGGCGATGCTGTCAATATTTTACGCCAAGACCAGGTTCAGGGATCCATAGAAAGAAAGGAAGCACTTTTGAATGCGCCATTGGCAGATGATGCTTTCTTTAAAGTTCCCATAGTCATCAAAAAATAATTAACCCATACAAAAGCATTATATGAGCGACGCAATTATCAAACTGGAAGGAATTGAGAAAAGCTATTTTATGGGTAATCAAGCCATTCCAGTATTGAAAGGCATATCCTTAGACATTTTTAAAAATGAATATGTGGCACTGATGGGTCCTTCCGGTAGTGGTAAGAGTACCCTCATGAATATTCTTGGTTGCTTGGATTCTCCTACCGGTGGAAGGTATATTCTTAATGGTAAAGATGTTAGCAAAATGGCCGATGATGATTTAGCTGGCGTACGGAATGTTGAAATTGGATTTGTGTTTCAACAATTTAATTTGCTGCCTAGGTTAACAGCAGTAGAAAACGTAGCCCTGCCATTAATTTATGCTGGTATTAATAAGAAAGAAAGAACAGATCGCGCCATGGAAGCTTTGAAAAAAGTGGATCTGGCAGAAAGAAGCCATCACAAATCAAATGAGTTGTCTGGTGGTCAAATTCAGCGTGTGGCTATTGCTAGGGCCTTGGTGAATAATCCGTCTCTTTTATTAGCGGATGAGCCAACGGGTAACTTAGATTCCAAGACCTCTGTAGAAGTAATGCGCATATTTGGTAAGATTCAAGAAGCAGGTAATACGGTGGTATTAGTAACCCACGAAGAAGATATTGCGGGGTATGCCCATAGAATTGTTCGTTTAAGAGACGGTTTAATTGAAAGCGATAGGGTTAAAACCGATGATATGGTTACCCATCACACCCATTAACATCAAACAGTTGAGAAATTTGGGAGAGAAGTGATTCTCTCCTTTTTTATTTCTGAACCTTTAAAATTTTCTTTTGTTAGATAAGACACAGATAAACAATTGGTTTTATGGCGATGAAGATTTATACAAAAACAGGGGACTTGGGTAAAACCAGTTTAATTGGCGGTACCAAAGTGGCCAAAAGCCATATTAGAATTGATACCTATGGTACAATTGATGAATTGAACTCTTATATTGGTCTGCTCTCTGACCACCTACTTGATGAACATTCCAAAACAATCCTAACGGAAGTACAGGACCGTTTGTTTACCATTGGATCTTCTTTGGCCTGTGATCCAGAAAAAGAACCAATGATGAAGATTCCAGATTTAAAAGAGTCTGATATTGTTTTTTTGGAAAAAGAAATTGATAGAATGAATGACCAGCTTCCACCCATGAAGTTTTTTATTCTACCTGGTGGGCATCCTGCTATCTCTACTGCCCATGTTGCTCGTTGTGTTTGCAGAAGGTCTGAAAGGTGCTGTGTAAATATGATGGAGCACGAGTTATTTGTAGATCCCCTTGTGGTCAAATATTTAAATCGCTTGAGCGATTATTTATTTCAGTTGTCAAGATATATTGGGCATTTAATGCAAGTACCGGAGAAACCTTGGAGACCAAGACTGTCTTAATTTTCCCTGTATTACTAAGGTTGTATGATTAATCCGTCTTTCATGTGCAAACTTCTATCACTCATAGAAGCTAGTTCTTCATTGTGGGTTACAATCAAGAAAGTTTGTTGAAATTCATTTCTCAAAGACACAAATAGTTCGTGTAATTCTCTTGCGTTCTTACTATCTAAATTTCCGGTTGGTTCATCCGCAAATACAATTACGGGCTGGTTTACCAAGGCCCTTGCTACCGCTACCCTTTGTTGCTCACCACCAGATAATTCCTGTGGTTTGTGTTCTTTTCTATTTCCCAGACCCAGTTTTTCTAATAGGCCTGCGGCCTGTTCCTGCACTTCTTTTCTTTTTCGGCCAGCAATCCAACCGGGAATACAGACGTTTTCTAGGGCTGAAAACTCGGGTAACAAATGGTGAAATTGAAAAACAAATCCAATATGCTTATTCCTAAAAGCAGCCAATTCTCTGCCTTTTAATGCTTCAACAGACTGACCATTGATTGAAATGCTGCCCTTGTCTGCCCTGTCTAAAGTACCCAAAATATGCAATAAACTACTCTTGCCTGCTCCTGAAGACCCCAAAATACTGACTATTTCACCCTTGTTTACATAAATAGTTACCCCCTTCAATACAGAAAGTGGGCCATAAGATTTGGTGATATTTAAGGCTTTAAGCATTTGATTTAGTATGGGTTATAGCTGCAAACCTACAAAAGCAAGACCAAGTCAAACCAAATTTGGGGATTTATTTGCACATCCTTGAAAACTTGGGTTGGGTTGTTTACTTTATACGGTTACATTTGCAAAAATTTTAAAGACATGTTCTGGACATTAGAATTAGCAAGTTATCTGGAAGAAGCTCCTTGGCCTGCTACCAAAGATGAATTGATTGACTATTCAATTCGTAGCGGTGCACCCATTGAAGTGGTAGAAAACCTGCAAGAACTGGAAGACGAGGGAGAAGTGTATGAGAGCATTGAAGACATCTGGCCAGACTACCCAAGTCAGGAGGATTTCATGTTCAACGAAGACGAATACTAAACCCCTTGGGTGTAGACCATAGTCAATGCAAGAAGCCGTTCCAATCAGAATGGCTTCTTGCATTATATTATTTTGATTAACTACTCTTTTTTGGGAAGCTGAACTTGAAATAAAGTAATACCAGTGAAAGGATAAAAATGATACTGTTTGCAATAATTACGGGTAATAATTTTAAGTAGATTCCGTAAACCAACCACACCAATACACTGGTAAACACAATCAACAGCATTCCAAGACTCAAGTCTCCAACACTTTTTGTTTTCCATGCCAACCATACCTGGGGTATAAAAGTTACGGAGCTTAAAAAAGCTCCAAACAATCCAACCCATTCAATTATTTGGTCCCAGTTCATAGTGCTTATTTTAAATTTTAGGTTTGGTCTAACATCAATTCTTTTGCGTGTTCTATGGCTGCTGCTGAAGGCGTTTCTCCACCCAACATTTTGGCAATGGCATTTACCGATTCTTCTTTTTTCAACAGCCTAAGATTGGTTTTTACCTTATTGCCTTCATTTTCTTTATATACGTAAAAATGAGCAGAAGCTTTACCGGCAATTTGCGGTTGGTGCGTAATACAGATGATTTGTCTTTTATTAGAAAGACCCTTCATGATCAATCCCACTTGTTTGGCAGCTTCGCCTGAAATACCCGTATCAATCTCGTCAAATATAAGTGTAGCAAGGTCTATGGACTCAGCCACCAATGACTTGATACAGAGCATTAGCCTACTCAATTCACCGCCACTAGCTACTTTTCTAATGGGTTCAAACCGATTACTTTTATTGGCATCAAACAAGAATTCTATTTGGTCTTGTCCGTATGCAAGAAGCTGATGGCTAGTCTCAAAAGAAATTTTTAATCTGGCATTGGGCATTCCAACCTGTTGTAATAACGCATTTACTTTTGTTTCCAAAGGAATCAGTTCTGCCTTTCTGGTCAAGCTTAATTCATTGGCAGCATTTAGTGCTTTTTTACCCAGTGTATCAACGGCTAATTCCGCTTGAGATATTTGATCATCAATTAGCAATACCGCTTCTAATTGTTTTTCTAATTGGTGTTGAAGGGTTAATAGTTCTTGGGTGGTTTTTACGCCGTGCTTTTTTAGCAAACGATAACCAACAGCTAAGCGTTCATTAATCCATTCAATTCTTTTTTCATCAAAATGTACTTTGCTATTCAAGCTTCCAATCTCAGCGGTAAGATCTTGTAATTCTACTTGGCTGCTTTGCAGTCTATCTATGATTCCCTGTAAGGATGCATGGTACCCACTGTAAGATTGTAATTGGTTAATCCATTGTTTGAAAAGCGGAACAATTGGTTGGTCCGATTCTTCCAAATCAAACTGCACTTTACTGAGTGCCGTTTTAATGCCTTCTGCGTGCGAGAGCAATTGTAATTCTGCGTCCAATTCCTCTAATTCATTTTCCTTAAGAGAAAGTTCTCTTAGTTCATCCAATTGAAATTGGTGGTAGTCCTTATCTTTTTGAAAATCCTTTTTTTGTTGTAATAAGAAAGCTAGGTTCTTTGCCGTATGTTGCCACTGTTGAAACATTCCCTGATAGGTCAAGAGCCTTTCTTGGTTTCCAGCCAAAGCGTCAACCACATTGCGTTGAAAGCCTGCATCTCCTAAACTTAAGGTATCAAATTGTTGGTGTAGATCTACCAGCAATGAAGCAAGTTCCCTAATCTGCTGTAAGGTAGTTGGGGTATCATTAACAAAGGCCCTGGATTTTCCGTTTGGAGCTATTTCTCTTCTTAAAACAAGCTCCTCTTCCAAATCAAAATCATTGGCCTTTAGAAATTCCAAGACTGCTGGTTTTTGACCCGCACTAAAATAGCCCTCAATGACACATTTCTTATCTGGATACATTAACACGGAACTATCTGCCCTATCTCCCAAAATCAGGCATAGTGCTCCCATAAGGATACTCTTGCCCGCACCGGTTTCTCCAGTAATAATATTGAGTTGCCCAGAGAATTCAATCTCTATGGCGTCAATGATGGCATAATGTTGAATCTGTAATTTCCGAAGCATGAATCAATCCTATTTTATCAAGGGAACTAGTGCAATTTATAGAAGCTGCAACTGCTGAGCAAATCCAACCTGTGTTAAATAGTAACACTATAAACATTTTATTCCCCTTTACACCTACTGATGCCAGATTTGGCACGTTGATCAAGAGAGTCTTTGTATTCATGGTCATCCATGTCAAGGCATTTTTGGTAATAGCTTATAGCCAATGCCTTTTGTCCGCGTTCTTCATAGATCTGTGCAATCTGTAAAGCTGCCCTTGCTGCATAATATTCTTTTCTGTGCTCACCTAATACAATGGCCGTTTGATAATACTTGATGGCTTCGTCTTTTCGGCCAAGGTCATCATAGATTTTAGCTACGCGATAGACAAATTCTAAACGGTCTTCTTCCGTTGTGAACTGTTCAATTGATTTGCCATATAGCACTAATAATGCGTCTTTATGATATCCTCCATCACTCAGTAGCCTTGCCTTTAACAAAATTGGATTTGGCCAATCCTTGGTCTTAGCATCTTTTTGGGCTTTTTTATCAGCATCCGTGTCTAAAGCACCAGATTGTAAAATTTTATTTCTTGTTGCAGTAGCGGCAGCTTGATTGCCCTGTAAATAATAAGCCCAACTCAATTTATTAAACGCGTCTTTTACATAAAATCTTCCTTTAAAATCTCTTTGAAACTGCTCTAGATATTTGATAGCCTCTGGAAGTTCTAGATGATACAGTTTGACAAAACCCATTTCAAAATCCCAAACAGGGGTAGTCAAATATTCTAGGCTCTTGTCTCTGTTCAAAATCCAGTTGCCAGCTATTGCAGTTTGTTTGTTGTTGATGGCAAGATTTGCGGCCATAAAACAAAGTAGGTGGTTGTGTACTAAATCCAATTTTCTTTGTTGCACAAAAGCTAGGGCTTCGTCCTTTTTGTTTTCAATATAAAACATCAAATAACCATATACAAAAGCTGACTCATTAGCATAAATTTTGGCCCAAGAATCATTGCTATAAGTAACGTTACGAACCATGTTCATCCCCTCAGTAATGGATCCTTTCATACCAAATAAACTAACAATCCATTTATAACTTGATGGGATAGTTCCAATAGCTGCTATTAATGCGCCTGACATTAACTGATTGGGTAAAAATTCTGGGTGTTTTTTTTGATTCTCTTTTAAAAGTAGATAGGCTTTTCTAAAATCCCAACCGGCAGACCAGGTTTGGCCAAATTTTACAGACACTGCTGCTTTATGTATCCTAACGGTACTCAAACAGAAAAGATAAAATGGGGAATTCCTGGGTCCATTTTCTAACAATGCAATTCTAGCTGCAAAATGTGGATTTCTGATTTTATATTCTGAAGGGTCTTCGTTAAAAAACAAGATAAAAAAATCAATATAGTCTTCTAGCAATACTGGGATTAAGTTATCTGGATTCTGTTGTTTGGCTTTTTCTACCAAAGACAAGCCGTGTACCAATTTTAGTTTGGTAATTTCTTGAAATGCCTGTTGGCAAGTGCTATTAAAATCATACACTTTTTCTGCATTGGCCCCTAAAGTCAAAACAAGTAATAGTAGAAATATGATGGATTTTAGTTTCATCCTTAGTAAAATAATAAAGGGCAGCGATTAAGCATGCCCTTTATGGTATAAATCTAATCTTTTAACAGTTACTTTGCTTCAATGGTATCATTCAAGTCTGCATCAACCAAAATTCTACCGCAGTTTTCACAAACGATAATTTTTTTGTGTAAACGAATTTCACTTTGACGTTGAGGTGGAATTGAATTAAAACATCCACCGCAAGCATCCCTTTCAACTGGAACTACTGCCAATCCATTGCGATAACTGGTGCGGATTCTGTCATAGCTATACAACAGTCTCTCGTCAATATGTCCACGAGCGTCTGCGCTTTGCTTATTAAAATGGGTTTCTTCTTTTTCTGTTTCTGCAATGATTTTTTCTAGCTCACTTTTTTTGTGATTCAAAACACCTTCTTTTACAGAAACTTGTTTTTTAGCTACTTCAAGGCCTTTGATTTTTTCTGCCAATTCTTCATTAGCATCTCGAATATGCTTTTCTGCTAGTTTAATTTCTAGCTGTTGCATTTCAATCTCTTTATTGATAGCTTCAAATTCGCGATTGTTCTTTACATTTTGGCTTTGCTTCTCATATTTACTGATCAGCGCTTCGCTGTCCTTGATAATGGTTTTCTTGCCTTCAATGAATTCAGAAATCCCATTGATCTCTTCTTCAATACGCGTTTGTCTACTATGCAAACCTAGGATCTCATCTTCTAAGTCACTTACTTCCATGGGTAATTCACCCCTCAATATCTGAATTTGATCCAGTTTGCTATCAGTTTTCTGTAACCTAACTAGGTTTACCAGTTTTTCTTCAACGGAGAAATCTTTAACAGATGCCATATCTAGTATAAAATTTGAAGTTATGCCCTCTTACAGAAAATAGTTGACCGGATTGGTTTTTATTACTGATTTGAGGACGGCAAAGGTAGGGAATTTAGCCTGTAAAATATCAATTATCAAGTCAGTGGTATATTGTTCGCTTTCCCAATGCCCAATGTCAGCAATCAAAATCTGCCCATTGGCATCAAAAAATTCATGGTATTTTAGGTCAGCGCTAATGAAAACATCGGCCCCAGCGCCAATGGCAGACCCTATTAGAAAACTACCGGCCCCACCGCAAATGGCTATTTTTTGTACCCTTTTTTGTAAAAAGAGGCTGTGCTTGATTACAGACAAGCCAAAACTGGTTTGTAGCATGTTTAATAGAGTGGCTTCTTCCATTGGTTCAGGCAACTCACCCAAAATTCCAGACCCAACATGCTGATAATCATTGTCTAAAGGAATTAGGTCATAAGCCACTTCTTCATAAGGATGGGCTTTAATCATGGCGGTCACCAGTTTTTTTTGCAAATGAATAGGGTGTATAAACTCAATTCGTACTTCCTCGGTACTAGTGTTTTGGCCGGCTAGGCCGATGGTGGGGTTGGTGCCTTCCGCTCCTTTAAAATTGCCCAATCCCTTAACTTCAAAACTGCATTCACTATAGTTGCCAATATGACCAGCCCCTGCAGCAAATAGGGCGGTTTTTAAATTTACAACGGCAGATTCCGGTGCAAAACAAACCAGTTTAGACAAGATTCTAGCTTTTGGAGCCAGGATTTGCCGATTGATTAGTCCAATTTGATCCGCAATTTTGCCATTGACCCCCCAAATCACGTTATCCAAATTGGTATGAATGGCATAGATGGCGATATCTGATTTAATGGCTGTAATCAGCGTTTGTTCTACATAATTCTTTCCATTGAGTTGCTTAATGCCTTTAAATAGTATGGGATGATGCGCAACTACTAGGTTACAGCCCTTGGCTTTGGCTTCTAAGATCACTTCTTCTGTTGCGTCTAAACTGCAAATGATACCGGTACATTCCCATTGACTATTGCCCAAAATCAATCCAGCATTATCATAGGATTCTTGGTAGCTGGGTGGAGCCAATAGTTCTAATACTTGAATAATGTCTTTGATTTGCATGCAACTTAATTAGATGGCTAAATTAGCTTCATTCTATCTTTGTTAGATGTCAACTACCAATTTTCTTTATGCAGATGGTCAGATGCTCCGCTCAGACAAGGCTTTGATTTTGCCGGATAACCGTTCCTTTAGATACGGGGATGGTTTTTTTGAAACCATGAAATTCAGAGATGGACAAATCCAGTTGGCCGATTATCATTTTGAGCGATTGTTCAAAACCCTTGATAAACTTAAGTTTCAACCACCTAGTTTTTTTACTAGGGCTTATTTAGAATTGCAAATTATTGCGCTGGTTAAAAAGAATCGACACCATGGTTTAGCAAGAGTTAGATTAACCATTTATAGGGGAGAAGGTGGGATCTATGATAGGATCAATCATTTTCCACACCACCTGATTCAAACCTGGGACTTGAATGAGTCAAATAACAAGATCAATGAAAATGGCTTGGTCATTGACGTTTTTCAGGAAGCTAAAAAAGTTTGTGATGGGTTTTCTCATTTAAAGACCAATAATTACTTGAACTATGCCATGGCGGCTATTTGGGCAAAGGAAAATCATCTGAATGATGCCCTTTTATTAAACCCTTTTAATAGGTTAGCCGATGCAACCATTGCCAATGTATTTATAGTAAAAGACGGTCAAATTAAAACACCTGACTTAACAGAAGGGCCAGTTGAAGGGGTTATGCGTAGACATTTGTTAACGCAACTGCGCAAATTAGACATCCCCGTATTGGAAACAAAACTAGAAATGGAGGAGGTTTTGCAAGCTTCTGAAGTCTTTTTGACAAATGCCATTTATGGAATTAGGTGGGTAAAACAGCTTCAGACCTCCAATTATGATAGTAAAATGGCTCATTTTCTGTTTAAAAAATTGTTTTTTTAGGTTTAACTTGAAAATCAAGTCAAACATTAGTTGTTAGTTTACTTATATCCTATAAATTTGCTTTGCTTCAATTTCAGCATACTGAGTATTGAATCAAAAAGCAATCAAACAAAAATTATGAAAATGAAAAAATTCAGTTCACTGTTGCTCCTAGTTGCAACGCTGATGGTAGCCATGACTTCTATGGCCCAAACAACTAAAACCGCTAAGCCAGGCATTTCTGGTGGTATACTAGGTGCATTGAACTACACCCAGTTTAGAACAAATACCGCTAATGTGGATTATAAAAACGACTTTGGATGGGCTGGTGGTATTTATTTAAATGTACCCTTGTCTACCAAATGGTCTTTAGAAGCACAAGCTCAATGGAATGTTTTAAAATACAATCTAAAGTCTCAAGTAGGTACTATTAAGCAATTTGCTGGTACTATGCAGTATCAGTCTTATCCAATATTGCTAAAATACCAGACAAGCAAAAATTTTGCTTTATTGGGAGGAGTTCAAGTTGACTTCTTGAACAGCATTAAAAATGACGGAACTGGTACCTATTTCAAACGCAATTTCACCGCCAATAGTAATGCAGCTACCGTTGGTTTTGAATTGTTTCCAACCAAAACCGTTCAAATCTATGGCCGTTATATCTATGGCTTGAGCGATACCAAATATGACAAAAACCCTAACGTTGGTAATTTTGGATACAAATACTACAATGATGGTGTTCAATTTGGCGTAAAAGTGAAATTGTTTGCTAAGAAAGTTGTTCCTCCAGTTGTACCAGTTGTTGTTGCTGCGCCAGTTGATACAGATAGCGATGGTATTGTTGATAGCTTGGATAAATGCCCTACTGTTCCTGGTGTTGCTAAATACCAAGGTTGTCCTGTTCCTGATACTGATAAAGATGGTATCAATGACGAGCAAGACAAATGTCCTACTGTACCAGGTTTGGCTAAATACCAAGGTTGCCCTATTCCTGATACCGATAAAGACGGTGTTAATGACGAGCAAGACAAATGTCCTACTGTTCCAGGTTTGGCTAAATATGCTGGCTGCCCTATCCCTGATACCGATGGTGATGGTGTAAACGATGAGCAAGACAAATGTCCTAATGAAGCTGGTGTAGCTTCTAATTATGGATGTCCTGATATGACTCCAGTATTGAATGAAGCAGCTAAGTCTTTCTACTTTGTCATCAATACCGCTAAATTGGTAGATGCTAAGATTGCAAAATCTAAGTTTGACCCAGTATTGGATCTATTGGCTAAATATTCTAAGCTACAATTAGAAATTCAAGGTAATACGGACAATACCGGTAATGACAAAATCAACAATCCATTGTCTCAAAAACGTGCTGATGCTGTTAGAAAAGCATTCACTGACAAAGGAATCTCTGCTGACCGTCTGACTACTGTTGCTAATGGTTCTGCTAAGCCAAAAGCTGACAACAAGACCAAAGCTGGAAGAAAAGAAAACAGGAACGTAACATTGGTTCCTTCTTTCAAAGACTAATCTGATCAACACTTAAGATAGAAAGGGCCGCCCATTGGGTGGCCCTTTTGTTTTTATCAACTTTTTCTTTTCTAAATTGTCATATACAAATGAGCATACAACCAGACATAAATATCATGTGGTTTAGAAGAGACCTGCGGTTAAAAGACAACGCGGGACTTTATCATGCACTAACATCAGGTTTGCCCGTTTTACCCATTTTTATTTTTGATACGGAAATTTTGGATCAACTAGAAGACAAGACTGACGCTAGGGTAAGTTTTATTCACCAGGCCTTGCAAGAGATGCAAACAGAATTACTTGAATTGGGATCCAGCTTAGAAGTACTCCATGGAAAACCATTGGATTGTATCAAAGCATTGACAAAAAAATACGCCATAGGAACGGTTTTCATCAATCATGACTATGAACCCTCAGCCATACAAAGAGACGCGGCAATTGAAGCTTATTTGGGTGAAAACATAGTAGGTTTTAAATCCTATAAAGACCAAGTGATTTTAGAAAAGGAAGAAGTATTAAAAGACGATGGCACACCTTACACCGTATTTACGCCCTATTCAAGAAAATGGAAATCCAAACTAACGGATGAGCATTTGAAAGCCTATCCGGTAGAAAAATACCAGGATCATTTTTTTAAGCAAGCGCCTATTGAATTACCTAGTTTGGAATCTATTGGTTTTACTGCATCCAATATTATTTTTCCTGCCAAAGCATGGAAAAAAGAAATAGTTGCCAAGTACAATGAAAATAGAAACTTTCCTGCGCTGGAACAGGGAACTTCTAAATTGGGTGTTCACTTGCGTTTTGGCACCATTAGTATTCGTGCGCTAGCCATTAGGGCAAAAGCAGTTAGTGAAACTTTTTTAAATGAACTCATCTGGCGCGATTTTTACCACATGATTCTCTGGCATTTTCCGCGTGTTGGCCAAGGCAAATCTTTTAAGCCTGCTTATGAAGCCATTGAATGGCGTAATAATGAAATAGAATTCAAAGCATGGTGCAAGGGTCAAACCGGTTATCCTATTGTAGATGCAGGGATGAGAGAATTAAACGCAACTGGCTTTATGCATAATCGTGTGCGTATGATTACCGCTTCTTTTTTAACCAAACACTTGCTCATTGATTGGCGATGGGGAGAAGCTTATTTTGCACAAAAATTATTAGACTTTGACTTAGCCGCCAATAACGGGGGGTGGCAGTGGGCTAGCAGTAGTGGTTGCGATGCAGCCCCTTATTTTAGGGTATTTAGTCCAGCCTTGCAAACAGAGAAATTTGACAAAGACCTCAAGTATATTAGCAAGTGGGTGCCAGAGTTCCAAGAATTCAATTATCCCAAACCCATTGTGGTTCATGAAGAAGCAAGGAAAAGGGTATTAGAAGTGTATGCCAAAGCATTAAAACCCCAAGTGGATTGAATAAACCAATTCCCTAATTAGCGCTATTAGTATGAATGCTTTGATACACTTGACACAAAGCGTCTACTGCTTTATGACCATCGGCTCCTAAGCCTATAGAAAAATTATTAACATACAAATCAATGTGCTGACGCATGACGGCTTCACTCATTTCTTGTGCGTGTTGGCGAACATAGGGGGCTAGGGTTGGATAATTTGCAAAAGCGTACTCAACAGATTGCTTGATCAACTGATTTATTTTTTCGCGGAGCGATGGTTCAAAATCATTACGCATAACAATTCCACCCAAAGGAATGGGGCATTGCAATTGCGCTTCCCAGTTTTCACCTAGGTCCATGATTTTTACCAAGCCCCTTTCTTGATAGGTAAATCTATTCTCGTGGATAATGACACCCGCGTCTACTTTACCATCTAATACTGCTTGTTCTATTTCATGAAAAACTAGGTATTGTTTTTTTTGGGCATTAGGAAATGCCATGGAGAAAAGCATATGGGCAGTGGTATTGATACCTGGAACGGCAATGCTCATTTGGTCTATGGCAATCAAATTTGAAATAGATTTTTTGGCAATTAATAATGGGCCAACCCCTTTGCCAAGCGCCCCTCCACTATCTAATAAACTATATTGATTTTGCAACAGGGGCCATACACCATAACTAATTTTGGATATAGCCAACTTACCTGCTAATGCCCACTCATTCAGGGTTTGAACGTCTTCTAATACTACATCAAATGCTATATCATCGGTATCAATTTTTCCGTTGACTAATGCATCAAATATAAAAGTATCATTGGGACAAGGAGAAAATCCTAAACTAAGACGCATATTTTTTAAGCTATTTGATAAAGTTTGTCAATGTATTGAAGGATGATTTCATTTAAGTTGCCAATAGCTTCACCCATTTTCCAATGGTCTTTATTGCGTTCACCAACTTGGTTGCTAATGGCCCTAATTTGTAGAAAAGCAGTATTGGTTTCTCTTGCTACATAATGCAAAGCAGCGCCTTCCATGCTTTCTATACCCGCTTGGTATTTTTTAATCAGTTCCTGAATCCGCTGGGGGTTGGTACTAATTTCATTAACTGTTATTCCTGTAACTGTTTCTAGGTTTAGTAGGTTGTATTTTTCTAACCATTGATTGGGAAGTCTTCTTTTCTCAAAGGGATGATAGCTACTTTTTTCTAATTTCAAATCAAACAAATCCCGCCATTTACCGGCTTCTTCTACCCCTAAATCGCCAATTATTTCGTCTTTTACCACTACCACTGTGCCCAAATCTAGTTGAGGCTGAAAAGATCCAGCTATACCTACCTGTAGCACAAGGTCAGGTTTCTCTTCTAAAATTAGTTTGGTAAGGGAGTAAGTAGCAGCCAACATGCCAATACCCGATTGGTGATAATGCAATTTCATGCGCCTACTCTCTCCGGTATATAATTCATTGACTTTCAAGTAACTGGGCATCCATTCCCCAACAGTGGCCGCTGAAATCACTACTCGCATAAGGCTAAGGTCGGATATAAATTGCTTTGCTTGTTGTAGCTTTGCCAAAATTTTTTACCAAGAATGGTTTATTTAACGCGACTAGAACATTTTAATGCAGCCCACAAACTTTTTAATCCAACCTGGACCAAGGAGCAGAATGAGGAAGTATTTGGTGTATGTGCCAATGAAAATTGGCATGGACATAATTTTGACCTTTTCGTAACCATTAAGGGGGAGCCTAATCCAGATTCGGGTTTTGTTTTTGACGTAAAAAAACTGAGTCAATTGATAAAAAAACACGTCACTAACAAATTAGATCACAAAAACCTCAATTTAGACGTAGACTTCATGAAAGATAAAATGTGCAGTACGGAAAACCTTGCCGTGGCCATTTGGGAACAATTGCAACCGCATTTACCAGTACAGGTACAACTTCACTGCGTAAAGCTATATGAGACTGCCAGAATCTACGTGGAGTATTTTGGATAAGACATAGTTTATCTTATTTTTTTTCTTACGTATTGAATTTGAATGAGTTAATTATTCTCTAACTCCTTTTTTTTGACTTTTGACTTTTGACTTTTGACTTTCTATCCTTTTTGTTTAAAATTTTGGATAGAATTTTAAACAAAAAGGAAGATGCTTGGTTATTGTAGGAGCAGTATCTTTGAATAAGCTATTTAGGCAGGGCCACTTGATCAGCACACTTCTGAAACAGTGCCACGCAATAAGGATTACAGGTATGTTTAGCTTTCAAAAATAAGGGTAGGAGTCAAGTGTGCTCCAATTAACTAGTAAAAACTGGGTGGTATTCTTCACTCCAAACTATAACATTGAGCAAGAAAGTAGCCGTTTATCGCAAAGAACATTTTAATGCAGCCCATCGCCTAAATAATGCGGCCTGGACTGCAGAAGAGAACCAGCGTGTGTTTGGTTTATGTAATAATGCCAATTACCATGGTCACAACTATGACCTTATTGTTAAAGTAGTTGGTGAACCAAACCCTGACACTGGATATGTGTTAGACACCAAAGAACTAAGCAACTTAATAAAGGAGCAAGTACTTAATAGATTTGATCACAAAAATTTGAATCTGGATACTAAAGAATTTGAAACACTAAATCCTAGTGCTGAAAATATTGCCATAGTGATTTATGATTTGTTAAAAGAAAAATTAGACCCAGCTTTAGATTTACAAATAAAATTATATGAAACAGAAAGAAACTTTGTTGAATATCCAGCTTAATGGAGAAAAGATTGAGCTAAGCGATACCTTAATTGATGACATGGGAGATAACCATGTAAGCACATCTGTAGATACACCCATGCGTGCAGATGCATTTGTATTATCTGATGATCAAAAGATTGATGTGATTGCCAAGCATTTTACTGCTATCATGGAAACATTGGGCTTAGACCTTACAGACGATAGTTTGAAGGGTACCCCCAAGCGTGTGGCTAAGATGTATGTGAAAGAAATTTTTAGTGGTTTGAATCCGGCCAACAAACCCAAGATGGCCATGTTTGATAACAAATACCAGTACAATCAAATGTTGGTAGAAAAGAATATTTCTTTCTACAGCAATTGCGAGCACCATTTTGTTCCCATCATTGGAAAGGCGCACGTGGCTTATATAAGCAATGGCACCGTGGTTGGATTGAGCAAACTAAACAGATTGGTACAATTTTTTGCAAAACGCCCACAAGTGCAAGAAAGACTGAACATGCAAATTGGCAAAGAACTACAGAAAGCCTTGGGTACAGACGATGTGGCTGTTTTGATAGATGCCAAACACCTTTGTGTTGCTAGCAGGGGAGTAGAAGACAACACATCTTCTACCATCACAGCATTTTATGGCGGTAAATTCCAAGAAGACAAAACAAGAGAGGAGTTCTTAAAATATATTGAATTTAAAACAGAATTCTAGTTGCGCAAAACATACTATCACAGTATACTTGTTCAATAGAAAGATAAGATCTCAAAATACTTTTTGAAGAAGATCCCATTTCTGAATTTTAGTTAGAGCTTTTAGTACTAAACCCCGGTAATTTTATCGGGGTTTTTTATTTAATTTTATGGCCTCAAACAAGCCATATGAGCAAGCACGCATATTTATTTCCAGGTCAGGGTAGTCAATTTATTGGAATGGGAAAACAATTGTATGAGTCTCATAATACTGCCAAAGTATTGTTTGAAAAAGCCAATGACATTCTTGGATTCCGCATTAGCAATATTATGTTTGAAGGAACCGATGAGGCTTTGAAGCAAACCAATATTACCCAGCCTGCTGTATTTATACATTCTGTAATTGCTTATCAAACCTTGGTAGACCCCCAACCTAGATTGGTTGCTGGACATTCTTTGGGTGAATTTTCTGCCTTGGTTGCCAATCATGTATTACATTTTGAAGACGCTTTGCGGTTAGTTGCTATCAGGGCATCGGCTATGCAAAAAGCTTGCGAGATAGCCCCGTCTACTATGGCAGCCGTTCTGGCTTTGGCCGATGATAAAGTAGAAGAACTTTGTGCCATGGTACAACTGGAAACAGGTGAAGTAGTGGTTGCTGCAAATTTTAATTGCCCTGGTCAATTAGTCATTAGTGGATCACTCAAAGGAATTGAAATTGCCTGTGAAAAAATGAAAGCAGCTGGTGCCAAACGTGCCTTGGTCTTACCAGTTGGAGGTGCTTTTCATTCTCCTCTAATGGCACCTGCAAAAGAAGAATTAGCCGCAGCCATTGAAGCCACCCATTTTAATACCCCTATCTGTCCTATCTATCAGAACGTAGTGGCCAAGGCGGTTACTGACCCTGCAGCCATCAAGCAAAATCTAATAGAACAATTAACGGGTGCAGTGCGCTGGACCCAATCGGTTCAAGCCATGGTAGAAGACGGAGCTACTGAATTTACAGAAGTAGGACCTGGTAAAGTATTACAGGGATTGGTTCAAAAAATCCATCGCGAAGCAATAGTGAATGGGGTTAGCTAATGCTGCAGTTGACCCATTCTCCGTCAAAACTGGCATTATATTTTTTGTAAAAATTAATGGCGGGTTCATTCCATTCAAGCACCTGCCAAACCATGCCCTTTAAGTTTTTTTCCTTGGCTTCAATAATGAGTCTGTCAAACAGTAGTTTGCCTAATTGTTTGCCTCGCATTTGTTCCGTGACCAAAATATCTTCCAGATACATGCGCTGACCCTTCCAAGTACTGTAGCGAATATAATACAAAGCAAAACCTTCCACCCTTCCATCCACTTCAGCTACAAATGCCCACCACACTGGGTTTGAACCAAATCCACTTTCTTGAAAATGGTCTAAACTTACTGTTACTTCCTCTGGCGCTTTTTCATATTCAGCCAACTCCTGTACTAGTTCCATAATTCTAACACAGTCTTCCACTTCTGCCCTTCTAATATTGATTTGCATCTATCTTGCTTTTGAGAATCTTATAAACCTGCTAATGATTGTTCCAAATCGCTGAGTATATCGGCAATATTTTCAATGCCCACACTCATCCTAATTAAACCATCGGTGATGCCATATTTTAGTCGTTCTTCCACACTCAAACTAGAATGGGTCATACTGGCCGGGTGTGAAATTAAAGTGTCTACCGTGCCAAGTGAAACCGCGCGCACGCACATGTTGAGTTTGTCTATAAACTGCATGCCTGCTTTGAGTCCGCCTTTTAATTCAAAACTCATCAGTGCACCTGGGTGCCTCATTTGTTTCATTGCAATAGCATAATCCGGATGCGATTCCAATCCATTGTAATTTACTTTAGCAATGGCCGAATGCTGCTCTAGCCATTTAGCTACTTCCATAGCATTACTGCAATGTCTGTCCATTCTCAGCTCTAATGTTTTCATGCCCTGAGACAACAAAAAAGCATCAAAGGCATTGCTATTTCCTCCCATGAGGGTATGCCATTTCCATCCAGTACTATTCATGAAGGCAAGATCTTTTCCAATTAGAACACCACCTATGGCAGTGCCGTGGCCATTTAAGAATTTGGTAGTTGAATGAAAAACAAAATCCGCACCGTGTTTAAAGGGTTGTTGCAAATAAGGGGTAGCAAATGTGTTGTCTACGGTTAAGATGCAACCAAATTGTTTGGCCAAGGCCGATACGGCTGCAAGGTCTATGCATTGTAAAGTTGGATTGGCTGGCGTTTCTACGTGAATTAATTTAATAGAGCTGTCTTCTTTTAAAGCAGCTTCTACCAAGTTCAAATCACGCATATTGATGATGGTGGTTTTAACACCAGCACCTGCCAATACGGATTTGAATAATTCATTGGTGCCACCATATAATGCAAAATGTGACAAGACCGTATCACCAGCTTTCAAATTACTTATGAACATGGTGGTCATAGCAGCTTGACCGCTGGAATGTAACAAGGCTTTTAATACTAGTTGATTTCCTGTACCATCTTTTAAACCAAAAGCTTCTAATGCTGCAATGGTTTCTTCAGCCGCTGTAAATGTTGGATTCCCCCACCTGCTATAAATCCTTGTTTTATCTGGACCTGAATAGCGTTCCATACCGCTTTCTGCCGTGTCAAAAGTAAAGGTTGAAGTGGCAAAAATGGGCGTTATATGCGCGTATTCCGCATTTTCATGACCGCTTGCGTGAATGGCTACGGAACTGATACCTGTTAGAGGATGTTTTGATTGCATGGGATCTTTAATTGATTGCTTTTCAAAAATAGGATTAATCAACTTGGCTTGTATGGCATTTCTTTGAATAATACTTAAATAACAATTTGAGGTAAAATAGTTAGACTTAGAACAGGTTTGTATGGAATATATAAATCCATACAATTGAACAGATTTTTACATCTTTTGAATTAGGTCTTTTTATAAATATGCAAGAACTTTATTGTTCATCTGTGCAGTGCCTTATCAGTTTGAAATTTTAGATTATGAAGAAAATAGTTTTATCTCTTTTTGCAGTGCTTTCCCTTGTTCAATTAAAGGCGCAAGATCTATTTGCATCTTTGAACGATACTGCCACCATTAGCAAATTTGAAGCTCCTATGTCTGCTGCCCCAGTGATGGCCAAAAAATGGAATCAAATTCATACCAAATGGTTTAACCTAAATATTGGAGCGGCTTTTCTGTTAGACCATAATATTTTAGTCAGAACAATGAGAATATTCAGCAAGTAGGCAAAGTAGATCCCGGAACAGAGTTTAGGGGAGAGAATAGTTTTATCTGGTAATATTCTTTTGTTTAAAAACCCATGGCGTTATATGGTCAGTGCCAATTTTAATGGATTAGATGCAGAGCCAGGATTCAAGAAATTTGATTTTATAGATTGGAACATAGAAATTCCGTTCAATGGTAATGCAGGCTGGCTCACTTTGGGAAAACAAAAAGAAGGGGTAGGTATGGAATATGTAGCACCAGGAACCCAGCTAGGATTTATGGAAAGAGGATCTGGTGTACCCATGTTTGTAAGACAAAGAAATATTGGGATTAGGTATTCCAATAGTGTCTTAAATAACCGCTTAGCCTATGCCATTGGGGTTTTTAATAATTATTGGGAAACAGGGAAGTCATTTTCAGACAATGGGTCTCAGTATACCTTTCGCATTACTGGATTGCCGCAATACGTTTCAGACAGAGACATGATGCATATTGGTTTTGGTTATAGACATACCGATGCTACCGATGGAAAATTAAGTTATAAAGCCAAGCCTGAGGCTAATACTGCGCCTCCATTTATCTCAACTGGCTCTTTTGATGCACAGGCCGCAAATACCCTCATGTTTGAATGGATGAAAGTAAATGGTCCAGTTGCCATTATTGCAGAGTATATGAATACGGCCGTAAAAAGCCCATCAAAAGGGAATCCAAGATTTGATTATTTTCAATTGGGAGGCTCCTGGTTTTTAACTGGTGAAAACAGAAGGTATAATAAGCAGAATGGAAATTTGGGTAAACTCATCCCCAAAAAGAATTTTAAATTCAGCAAAGGAACAGGAACGGGTGCTCTTGAATTAGGAGCTAGGTATACTTATTCCAGTGCGGATGATGCCCTAATCAATGGTGGCGTTTTTAAAAGATTTACTTCTGCGCTTAGTTGGTATCCCAATGCCCATTTTAGATATGAAATCAATTATGGATATGGTTCATTGTACAGAAATGCTAGTAATGGAAATAGCAGTTTCTGGTAATTCCGAATACAGTTTGAATTGTAATATTTTTTTCTAATTTTTTTTAAACCATCCCTATGAAAAAAACAATTATTAGTTCTATTGTCCTAGTCCTTTTTCTTTTTGCATCCATTATAAAAGTACAGGCTCAAGCCGCCTTATTGGTATTAATTTTTGGTGATAAAGCGGCTTCAGAAAAATTCAATTTTAGCATTGTGGGTGGTTTGAATCATAGTAATATTTCTAACCAATTAGACAATCATTCGTTGTTCGGAGCCAATTTTGGTTTGGGCATCAATATGAAATTGTCTGAAAAATGGTATTTCAAACCCGAGTTCAAACCCTTGAATTCAATGGGTTTCAAAGGAAACTCGTCTTTAAAAACTGGAACTATAGTAGACGGCCCTTTTGCAAATGTCCCAACCATTCGCTCATTAAACTATCTTGACATACCCGTCATGATGCATTATCAAGCCGCAGAAAAAATCTTGATTGGTTTTGGACCTCAAGTAAATTTTCTAACTAAAGCCCAGGAGAAATTTGAAGGAAAAAATGACGCAACCTATGACCAGAATATCAAGGACAAATTGAATAAAACAGATTATGGTTTTGCAGCAGCATTTACTTATCAATTAATTACCCAGCGCAACGGTAAAGGCATCAATCTACAACTAAGGTATTACCAAGGTTTATCAGATGTATACAAGAATGTTGGATCCAACAAAAACTCCGCCTTCTCCTTCAACCTTGAATTCCCTTTCCTCAGCGACGCAGTAGCAGAAAAAAACGAGTTAATAGATAATAAATAATAGATAAGAGATAATAGATAATAGATAATAGATAATAGATAAAAGTGAAGAATGGACTATGATCTCTGTAAACTATTTTAAACTAAGAAACAAAAAACCTAAGAGCCTAAGAACCTAAGAACCTAAGAGAGGCTGTCTCAAAAGGGGGAGCCTCTTTTTATTTGAGAAAATAGTTTTTAGGGTTGGTTTATGCACAAAGTGGGTGTATAAAAACTGTTGGTTTATGATACAATAAATGGGTTGTTTTTTG
>Ga0136644_10000889_pt1 | contig 23956 bp, 22 predicted proteins | sample C_130820_EF_Meta_FD_94780 | JGI IMG/M metagenome (GOLD analysis project Ga0136644, IMG submission 94780) | Freshwater microbial communities from Lake Croche, Canada to study carbon cycling - C_130820_EF_MetaG (v2) (version 2) | ecosystem: Environmental > Aquatic > Freshwater > Lake | place...
TATAAACTATTAATTCTATTATCACAAATATTCAATTTATATAATTTTTTTGAAACATTTTTGGGTATTTTATCTTTTTCCAATAAGTTAACAGTAACTGTATTTCCAGTATCATCAATATATTTATAAACAGGATTAATAGTTGTTACAATAGCTGCAAAAATATGTGCTATTTTAACATAAAATTTAGATATGCCGATACATACTCTCTTTTTTTTAATAGTCTTCATTGTATCATTTTTGATATCAAGTTCTTCATCTAACTTATCTTTATTCACAAAATTAATTTTTTCTTTTGATAATTCATTTACTATTTCTCCTTTTTTAATTCTTTGTTCTAAGTAAGTAATTTCTATATCATTAAAATACCTATTCACAATATCAGAGGTAATAACTATTAGGTTATCGCAATAATCTTTTTCAGATAACTTCTTTAAAGAATTAAAATTCATTGTTAATATATAATCTGTTGCAATGAAATCTATTATCTCATAAAAATGTGAAAATTCTTTTTTACTTATATTATTTGAATGAAAGTTACCCATTATATCATAATTATATAAAATAAAATTGAATTAAAAACATTTAATAATGTAGATATTAAAGATAAAAAATAAAAAGATGAGTAAAATACTTACAAAAAAAATAAAAAAACCAGTTGTTAACAAAGAACAACTATGGAAACAATTTGATGAAGAAATTAATACAGATAAAAAACATAAACCGTTGGAATGCATTTATAGATCAATTGTATCGAGAGAACAATGTGATACGTGCTCAGCAATACTGTTTTACTCTGAAGAAGGTTTTTTAACTTGTACAAATAATAAATGTGGCATAATTTATAAAGATATACTTGATCATTCGCCTGAATGGAGATATTATGGTGCAGATGACAATCAACATATAGACCCAACCCGTTGCGGTATGCCAATAAATCCTCTTTTAGAAGAATCATCTTATGGTTGTAAAGTAAGTTTTATACCAGGGATGTCGTATGAAATGCGGAAAATTAGAAGATATACGGAATGGCAATCAATGCCATATAAAGAAAAATCGCAATATGATGATTTTCAATTTATAACAATTATGGCACAAAATTCTGGAATGCCTAAAATGATTATAGATGATGCAATATCGTATCATAAAAAATTATCAGAATGCAAAGTAACATTTCGTGGGAATAACAGAGATGGAATATTGGCGGCATCAATTTATATTTCTTGTAGAAAAAATAACTATCCGAGGACAGTCAAAGAAATAGCGAATATATTTCATTTAGATTTTACAAGTGCAACAAAAGGATGCAAAAATTCATTGGTAATTATAAATAATTTAGAAAATGATATGGATAATAAAGAAAAAACAGTATTTTTAAAAACAATGCCTGAATCATTTATAGATAGATTTTGCAGTAAATTAAATATGAATGATGAATTAACAAAATTATGCAAATTTATTTGTAAAAAGATTGAAAAACTTAATATTATGTCAGAAAATACTCCCCATTCTATTGCAGCAGGAATAATTTATTTTATTACCCAAATATTTAATTTACATATTACAAAAAGAGATGTTAAAAATATTAGTGAAATAAGCGAGGTTACTATTAACAAGTGTTTTAAAAAATTAGAAATAATAAAGAATGATTTAATACCATCTGTTATTTTAATGAAGTATTCAACTCAACAATACGATTGCAAATGAACACAGTATCAATGTTATAAATTTGTAAATATTTATCTAACAAATAGTTAGTTTATTTTATTTTTTTAAAATATAAAATAAATTATAATGTCTGAATTAAAAATACCTAAGCGAGTATTTATTGTGCCATATAGAAATAGAATTCAACATAAATTCTTTTTTTCTAAATATATGAGTTTTATATTAGAAGATTGTGATGATTATGAAATATATTTCTCTCATCAATGTGATGCCAGAACATTTAATCGAGGCGCAGTAAAAAATATTGGGTTTACCGCGGTGAAAAATAAATATCCTAACCATTATAAAAATATTACATTCATTTTTAATGATATAGATACAATACCTTTTCATAAAGTTTTCGATTACGAAACATCCGTCGGCGTAGTTAAACACTATTACGGATATAAATATGCTTTAGGCGGTATCGTTGTAATCAAAGGCGCAGATTTTGAAAAAATAAATGGATATCCGTGTTATTGGGGTTGGGGTATGGAAGATAATAGCTTGCAAAATAGATGTAAACGGTTTGGAATAAATATAGATAGATCTACCTTCTATGAAATTGGTAGTCCGCAAATGCTTCAATTGTTTGATGGAATATCAAGAATAATAAGCAAAAAAGACCCTTGGAGAAGTCAACACGATTCTGGAACAGATGGGTTAATAACTATTACAAAACTAAACTATTCTATCGACGCTAGTTCAGATAATCCAAATGATAACATTTATTCAGTTGAAGACTCAAGATTGTTTTATATAAATATTAAAACTTTTTTAACAGAAACTCCTTTTGAAAGTCAAGACTATTTTAATTATGATTTGAGAGAACCTCAAAGACAGATAATCGCGCCAAATAGGTTGATGCAAAACACAAAACGTGTAGCAACAACGGATGATTGGTCGAATATACCATACTATCCAACAGTTAAAGAAAAAAGAGTTTTAACAGCAAAACATTTAGTCCAATCTGGTAAAAACGTTCCTATTACATTATTAAATCAAATAGATAAAGATAAGCAAGACGAGTTAATTACAGATGTATATAATAAAAATGTTATAGAAACAACTAGGTTATTGGTACAACCACAAAATACTCAATTGCAACCACAAAATACTCAAATGCAGACACAAAAGCCTCAAATGCAACCCAAACATCAAACACCGCTACAAAATGCTCAAATGCAACATATATATAGAAATCAAGCACCTCAACGAATGCCATCCATTTATTCGCCTGAACTTGCGCAGTTTATAGGATATAAATATAAAACACGTCTAGGAACCAAATAACAATCATACAATCTTCGCATAACTTAATTTGTGTGTTAGTGATAAATGTTACAATCAAGTTTTTTCCATACATAAATAAGTTCATCATAATTATTTTGTCTTTTAGATTTTTTATACGAATATACATCTATTGGTTTTCCAAATAGATTAATAAGAACTGTTTCGACAACTTCTTTACAAACATTAATTGCATATATTCCACCTGGTTGTAACCCTTGATAAGTTTTTGTAAATAAAGGAATATAAAACAATTCGTTCATTTCTTTCTTGGAAGTATATTCTGTATTATTTTCATATTTTTGAATAAAATAATATGGTGGAGAGGTGAATACAAAATCATAGTATAATGTTGAATAATCTATATCAAGAGCGTTTTTAAAAATCATATTTATATTTGTTTTACTATATTTATTTAAAAAATCAATAAGTCCTTCATATGGTTTTTGTAAATTAGTATTGATTTCTATTCCAATATATGAATCTATTTGCAAGGCAGACGCAGCTACAGCTCCACCTCCCCAGCCAGCACAAAAGTCAAGAATTGATTTTGGTGAATACTTTTTATATATTTCCATATAAACAAGAGGTCTTATTATGTTAATTGAGCTAATAGAAATATTATAAATTTCTTTTAAAACAGTATAATAGTTTTTTTTCTTATTTTTATTTTTAACTGTCTCATAATAATGCAACATATTTTGAATATATTTTTTTTTTCTGAATTCGTCGATATTAATAATAAACTCATAAAAGTTAATATTATATTTACCGATTGTGTTAAGACGTTGCGTAAAAGTGAAATAATCTACAATATCATTACCGATTCTAGATAATGTAGATATATTAGTATTATTTTTACCAAAATCAATTAACAATGTCATTTCTTTTTCTATTTTTGTATATGAAATATTTTTAATTTGCTTAGAAATTTCTTCTTTTTGTTGAAATGAAAAATAATCTACAATCATTATATTTTGTAAATAAATAAAAAATATAATTCTTCTGTTATATTTTTATTTATTTTATTGTTAAAAACTTAAAGATATGTAAATTTATTTTATTAGTTCTAAAATGGAAAATAATTGTAGTTTTGTTTGTTCTAGAGGATTATTAAAATCGTGCGACTTTCATTCAGATAATCCACAGTCAAGCTCTCCTGTAGATGTTAACCATATATATAAAATGTTAGATGGTAATAATATGTTTGATAAGATGTCTATTTATGTTTGTACTGATGTGTTGCCTTATTTTATAAATGTACTATTGCCAAACATTAAAAATACATTTTATTTGTTATCGGGTGACTCAGATGTAACCGTTCCTGGAGGTAGTATTTATATCGGTTCGCCACATGAACATACAATTCTTAGTGACGTGTGTTTCAAATTGATAAATAATCCACTTTTAATTAAATGGTATGCACAAAATTGTGTATTTGACCATCCTAAAGTGAGTCAATTGCCGATTGGTATGGATTATCATACAATTTCTAATGATCCCAGTAAATTTTGGAGAGATAAAGAAATAAATGAAGGAACATTACCTAGACACCAAGAAATGATATTAAAAAATATAAGAAGCAATATGAAACCATTTCACGAAAGAATTTGTAGTGTTCTTATTACTACTAATTTTGAGAATAATTCTTGCAAAATTCCTTCAGAATTAGTGACAAATGATTATCAAGAAATTCCAAGAACACGTCTATGGAAAAAAATGGTGCAATATACTTTTATTTATTCTCCATATAAATCCGGGATGGATTGCCATAGACATTGGGAATCATTGTTATTGGGATGCATACCCATTATGCAATCAATTGGCACAAATGAAATGTTTGAAGACCTTCCTGTTTTAATAGTAAAAAATTATTCAGATGTAACTAAAGAGTTACTAGAAAATACAATTGAAGAGTTCAAGAGCAAAAAATTTAATTATGACAAACTTTTATTGAAATATTGGGTTGACCTTTTTACTAATTGATAACCAAAGCATTAAAAGTGTAAATATATATTGATGTATATATATTTACGATTACTCTAATTTGACTTATCTAAAATATAAAAACTAAATAGTTTTTTTATGAAGTTTATAGGAAATTGTTTATCAATTAATTCATCTTCTGATAAAGTCCCAAACCAAATTGCTACAAAAAAAGGGAAATAGTAAGAAGCGTTTTTAAAATCCATCTCAAAATCATTTCTATCATAACTTATACCATATTCTAATAGTTTTACATAATAATATTCTTTAAATAAATTTTTATATATCCTCATTTTTTCTATATCAAAACTTTCTATCATAAAAAATACTAGGTCTTGCACACCTTTACCGTATGATATATATTGCCAATCTATAAAACAGGGTTCATATTTATTTTTTTCTAATATTTTATAAAAAATATTAGCAGATTTAACATCCCCGTGACAAAATGTTAAATTTCTATCTGATAACTGATTTTGTATAACTGAATAATTGGTAACTATATATTCCGCAATACTAAATTCTTGTTCAGATAACATATTATACCATTTTGTTTTGAATATTTCCCAATGTGAATTTACAAAGTCACACCAATTGAATAATCTATCATTATTTTTTTTTAATTCTTTAAAATGATGATTAATATTTTTATTCCAAAATGTAGAATGTAATAAAGCTAAATTATCTATTACAGTTAATGATGTTCTAATATTTTCATTATTAAGATTTAAATTAAGTATATAATCCTTTGTATTTAAATTTTCTAATAAAACACCAATATTATTGAATTTATTGTCTTTTATTAATCCATATGATTTGGGATATTTTATTGGTATATATTTTGATATGACATCATAAAAATAATACTCTTTTTTATACAGTTCCAAATTATTAGACATTTTTGATAACAAATTTTCATTTTTGTTTTCAATTTTTAGAACACATTCTATATTAGTATCATCAGTTGTTGTAATATTAACTTGTATAACATCTGATATAAATCCTCCTTTTAATTTATGTTGATCTATATCAATATTTTTTATATCAATATGTATTAAAGAGGTTTTTATCATATTTTTTAATAAAAAATGCTGAATATTTTCGCTATTAACTATATAATCTAAATTAAAATCGATATAATTTTTAACTGTTGTAGTTGCGTTATATTGTAACAATACTTCACTTGAATAATTTGTTTCTATGCCAATAATACATTTTGGAGATACACCATTTGCACTCAATAAACCACTTTTAGAATCTTCAAATATAAAACTGCGGTTACTTGTGGTATTTAACTGTTGTATTGCTTTTGCATAAGGGTCAGGATATGGTTTAGGATGTAAGCATTCATTTCCTATAATTATTACATCAAATAGTTTTTTAATATTAAAATAATCAAGTATATATTCTGCGACTTTTCTATTGCAATTAGTTACAATTGCTAATTTATGACCATTTTTTTTTACTTCTGTTAAAAAATGAATAGCACCTTCTATTAATTTTACTTTTTCTATTTTTTCAATGAATAAATCATCTTTTTTATTTGACAATTCTTCGATAGAAACATTTTTATTTTTTAGAAGAGTATTAACTACAGTAGAATCATTATAACCTGAAATAGTTGTATTAAAAATATAATTAGTTAAATTTATATCATGTTCTAATAATAACTCTTTCCAAATATCAAAATATATACTTTCTGTTAAAATTAATGTTCCATCTAAGTCAAAAAGAAAAGCATATGTTTTGTTTATGTAGTCTTCTAACTGTTGCGGAGTTCCTAAATTAAAAACATATTTGTTTGATAATTTTATACCAACAAAATCATGGTTATCTTTTATCATTTGGTCTATTATACACGAAGTATAATATTCGTTTTTAAATGTTATATTATTCGTAATTACTTTTTGTGAATATTTATGAAGAATATCAAGATTGTTAAAACAATATATACCAGTATTAGCGTTATCACTTATTTTTATTTTCTCTTTAATTTCAGTAATTTTATTAGTAGAATCTAACATTATATATGAATAAATTGGTTTTGTTTCAGTATTATTAACGTAAAACACAGCATTCGTATCAATTGTTCTATATAAATTTAATACATCTTCTGTATAAAATGTGTCACAATCAAATAAAATATTTTTTTTATTTGAAGAAATGCTTTTTATATAATCAATACCTTTGAATATTGTTTCAGCCGGACCGTTCGTTTGTTCTTTCAATTCAATAAAATGAATATTTGAATATTTTTTATATATTGTTTCTTCAAACAAGTTTTTTTCCACATTATAGTAAATTATAAAAACGCAATCTTCAATTGTTATATTTAAATTATCTAATACATAACAAATCATTGGCTTATCAAAAATTTGAATTAAAGGTTTATGAACATTATACCCGGCAATTTTAAATCGTTCTCCTTTACCACCCAATGGAATAATAATATTCATTTGTATATTATTATTGGTATATTTATTTATTTATTTTACGTAAAATAATTTAAAATAACTTCTACGTGTGTATATATAGTTACAATGAAATTATTAATAAATTATCTAACAGACGACAGACGTCATTATACTTTTCCACATTTTATTAATTTATTAAATATATCAAATAAAAAGTATGACTGGGTTTTATTAATTCTAACGAATAGCAACGATAACAATTTTTATGAAGATGAATTGAAAAAAGTAAATTTTAATCATTCTATTATCAGAGTATCTAATGAAAACAATTATCTAGAAAAAATTAAAATTGCAATAAGTGTAGCTTCTCAGCATAATATACCTTATATAATGAAATGCGACAATGATATATTTTTAAAATCACAAACATTAGATTATATGATTGATAATCTTGAATTATTAAATAATTCAAAACATCTTACACTAGGACCTGTGCTTACGAGTGGTATTCCAGGAATTGAGTATTTTTGTGAAGAATTTTTAGATAGTGATGCTCAAAAAGAGATTAATTCTTTATTTTTAAATACAAATTTTTATAACAGAGATGGTGCGGTTTATACCGACTTAAATAAACATACCATTTATGCGAAAGAATGGAATAAAACAGAATATTTTGAAAGTATAAAAAGTTTAATTCATCATTATAAAGGCGTTCATCCTATAAGAGTAAATGAAAGTTCAATCATGTTTTTAAATGATTATATTATTAAACATAAAGAAAGATTTATGAAAGAATATGAACTAAATGTTATAACAAATGATAACTCTCCATACTTATGTAATAGTATTTTTTGTATTAAAACTGATGTATATAAAACTATATTTCAAGATAATACATTATACGTTGACCCGTTTGATGAAGTACCTTTGAATAAATATGCTTGGAAAAATGATATGAACCATTTATTTGTAAAGAACGGTTTTGCTATTCATATGTATTATAACTGGTTAGCAAATCATCTAGAATATGAACGGGACTTTTGTAATAAATTTTTTACAGAGTAGACAATTCTCATATTGAAACGCTAAATCACATAATTACATAGTCACATAATTACATAGTCACATAATCACGCTTAACCGTCTGCATTTACAAGTTTAAAATTGTTGATAAACCACTTTTTAAGTCTTTTGAATGAATGTGTAACACATTTATCAATAACCATTTTTCACCGTTCCAAATATAAGGTTTTTTTCTTCCTTTTAAATCTATTCTCCAGTCAAATAGTTGGTTGGTGTAATCTATTTTAGACCATATTGCTTTGAAGTGTTTAACTATTTTTCCACTAGTATGAATCGGGTCCGAGCCGAATAAATAGATACCAATAGCAGCCGCATCAAAAATTGTATCATTATATTCATTATAATTTAAATATGATATTGGCGGAACATTATCATCAACCCAATAAGTTGGTAATATTCCTACTGTATTTTTGTTTATCTCATAATAACGGCTCAACGGGATCATTTCACATAAAAAATCATTTGAACTATTAATATAAACTAAACAATAATTTAAAAATCCTTCTAATGCTTCTGCATTTTTAATATACATTAATCCAGATGCGCACCTGTCTTCATTATCATACATATAACACAACTCATATTTTGAAAAACTATCAACCCAATTACGCGGGTCATCATATATAAGATTATCTAATTCTAAAAACAAACAATCGTTCTTATTTAGTCGCTTTAATAAATTTTGTAAAAGAAAAAATCTTTCAATACATCTTATAAATAATTCTTCACGACCAATTAACTTATTAACAATACAAAATTTATTTCTATTTGTTTCAAGTGTTTGTGTAAAAATGTTACTAATTACATTATTATAATCAACGATAATAACATCATATTTTTCTATTTTTTTTAAATAAATAGATTCTAAATCATTTGTGATTAAATATATTTCTTCATCATAATAACATCTTATTTGATGTATATTTTCAACAATATACTCTGGTAAAACTCCAACAAAAGATAGACAAATTATCATAATATATTTTAATATAACTTGTTTTTATATTAAAAAACGTCAAAATGTTACATAATTTTTATATTTTATTATTTTATAATGTATTTTTAGTCATAAAAATAAGTTATATACAATTTCTGATATGAAAATTACAATTATTACATCTTTACAAAAATATAACTATTGTTCTAAATTACAAAATGTAGAAATAGTATATTCATCAAAAATATATTTTGAATATTGTAAACTATCAACATCTAAATCCTCCCATTTATCTAATATAACCAATGGTATGTTATATCGTTTCAATGTTTCTGTAAAAGGACTATTCATAACTATAGGCACACATTTTAAATACAATGACTCCCAAAGCCGATGACAGTCAACCCCATTACCTTCTGGACAAATACAAAATTCATACTCTTTCATACGCGTTAAATTATAATTTGATTGAATAGTTGGTAACCATTGAACTTTCTGAGATACTGCATCATAACACGGCTGTCGCTTATTGGAATTTGTGCAAATATTAAAATTAAAATATACCTTTTTTGTTTTATTTAAACGAGAGTTTATAAAATCATCACTATCAAACAATGATAAATCTCCGTGTTCCCACATTGAATTAGCAAATCCAATAGGAGCCATATATATCTTTGGATGAAAAAAACATAAGTTTTGGGTATACCATTTTTGAAGATTTTGACAATTTAAAATAGTCATTGTTTCTTCTGTTTCTACAACATTCCAATCAGAATTATGTGATAATAAAATAAACGGATTTTTAAAATGGTGAATAATAGTTGCAATTTTGTTTATTCTATGCGTATAAAAAAATATGATATACGGGTTATCATATGTGTTTGATATATCAGAAATAATTACGTGTTTATGTGTTTCTTTTGCAATAATGGGATTATAATCAAAATCTTCTTTTTTACCCAAATAAATACTTGCCAATTGTTGAAACCTTTCTCCAGTTATTATTGCGTTACTATAATTCATATAATAAATTTAATATATCTTTTTATATTATTATATGAATAATACTGTATTGTATAATCTTTTACTAAATAAGTTATATAAATATAAATAATTTGTGTGACTTCTAATATCATTGTATCAATATATATTAGTTTCACCGCATAAAAATATGCGTTAATTATGATGTATAATAGTAGTAAATGAATATATGACTATAACTATTAATTTAGACGGCCGATTAGGTAATCAATTATTTCAATACGCAACATTAAGAAATTTATCTATTAAAAAAGGATTTAAATTTTATTTTAATACAAATTTTGAATGCCAGGGTCAAGAAAATTTATTGAAATATTTTAATATTTCTAATTCATCCCAACTAAATGAAATAAAATATCATTATTATCAACCAGTAAACTCAAATTTTTTTGATAGTAACATTTATAATATAAATGATGACACAATACTAAATGGTTATTTTGAAAACATAGAATATTTCAAAGAAAATGATGAAATTATTAAAAACGAATTAACAATTAAAGACAAACAAATTAATGAAATTACTGATAAATATATTTATAGTATTATTGATAATGATTCTAAATTAGTAGGTATTCATTTTAGAAGAGGAGATATTCTCGAACCATCTTTTTTACATCCTAAATTTGGTAATATAGATAATTTTAATGAATTTACAAAAAAATATGTATATGAAAGTTTGCAAACAATTATGAATACTGAAAAAAATATAACTCTTTTGATTTTTACAGGTGGTTTTCGTAAAGATGAACCACCAGATTTTTCGCCGAATCATTCGCATAATAATGATTTATTATGGATACAAGAATTTGCGTTAGAAAATAAATCAAAATTTAATATACATATCTCTCCAGGAACAATTGAAAACAATGTATTATTAGACTATAGTTTAATATCTAAGTGTGATTATGTTATTATACCATATTTATCAACATTTTCATTTATGGCATCATATGTAAGTAAAAATATTATAAAGTTATTCACACCGAAAAATTTATATGGCACACGTTGATATGTATTTTACGTTGATTTTACGTTGATTTTGCGTTGAATTCGCGTTGAAGAAAATAATAACCGCAATCTTTTGCACCTTCTTTGTTTAAGTAACATTCGTGTATATATAATTTACGCATATGATCTTTATTGTTAAACACATAGATATATTCAGGTTTGTTTAAGATAGTAGCAAATATAATTTCTTCTGGAAAACTTGTTAAAAATGGCAATCCTAATTTTACCATCTCATTATATTCATCAATAAATTGTAATATTTTTGGTGATTTTAAATTTAAACCAAAAACAATAGAATTAATTGTTATATCGTGTTTAACGTCTCTATTTACAAGTTTAGATAATAGCTCAAGTGTTTTTGGAAAACATATATTTTTATATGTGTCTTGTTGAAAACAATCTGATGGAAGCATATTAAATACACTATCTGTGCCATCATCTAACATCTCAAATAATTTATCAGGATTATTTACAGCATAACACGCCGAATCTATCCATATCACCTTTTCAAAACCCAGTTTTTTTGCTTCTAATATCATATAAATCTTAAAATTATAAGGAATACCTGAATATTTCATTTCTGTGCCAGTTGGATTAGGAAACCCTCCATTTAACAATAAAAAATGACCATTAAACCCAACTGATTCCAAAGATTCTAACATACTCTGTGAAGCATCATACCGTGAATCCAATAATGCAGTACAACAAACGAAACATTTTGTTTTATCCCCTCCATTTCCAACCATATATAATTTTTTTTCAGGTAATATTGGATTATCAATATCAATAATCTTTGCGTTTATTCCTTTTTTACATCTTCGTTTTATTTCAACTAATGGAGTTGTAATGTTTTCTTCTGGATATAATGTATCTAAAAACTCATCTAATTCTACACTTTTATCACATAACTTTTTTTGTATTTCAATATAATCTTCAATAGTATATTCTGTTTTATCCTCTACATCAATTAAAAAAGGGTTTATATTGGTTTCAAAAAAATCATTTTTCATAATTTTTATTATATAATAAAAATTATTTATTTTACAAAAACTAACGAAATTTGTTCTCTATAGTATTTATTAAATCGTCATTATATATTAAATTTCCTAAAGGTTTATATGCGTTGATTGGAGTATAATCTTTTTTACTCTTATTAAAATTGTTATTATCCGTTTTTTTTATTTCATTTTTAACTGGTTCTATAAATGGAATATCAATTCTGTCAGTATCTACTATATCAGGCAGTTGAATACCGTATTCATTTATAATAATTCCTTTTTGTTTTTTGATTTCATTACGAACATATGATGGAACCAAATGAGACCAAGAAATAAATAATGTATTTGGTTGTATATATCTTACATTAAAACCATTATCTTTTAGTTTATCCATTATATAAACAATGCACGTGCCTTGGTCATATTTAGGAACCCCAATAATAATTTCAGGTACAATAAACCAACAAAACTGATCATCTATTTTTTGTCTAGAAGTTGTTTTGATTCTTACGTGAATTCGATGCAATATTTTATTGAATATTTCTAATTGGTTAAGATGATATATTCTTTTTTTTTCGTATAACTCATCAATATTTATTTTTTCAGTAAAATCTTCTGTATTTTCTAATGTAAAAATATTAGTCATCTAATTCATTATTAGAAAAAAATATATTAAAACAAAAGTATAATATATTGTTTATATGAATATCAAGCACATTGTTATTTCTGGAGGAGGACCTTCATTAATACAGTCTATTTCTGCAATTCATTATTTAATTGAACAAAACATTATTGATTTTGACAAAATAGAAACTATTTATGGAACATCTGCTGGCGCATTAATAGGAGCAGTTTTATGTATGAAAATAAATTGTCAAATCGTAAATGATTATATTATTAAAAGACCTTGGCAAGATGTTTTTAAAATAACAATTAAAGATATATTTGAGGCCTATAATAAAAAGGGAATCTTTGATAGAAAATTAATAGAGGTCATTTTTAAACCGTTAATGTATGCTAAAAATATAAATATGGATATTACATTAAAAGACTTTTATCATTTATCAAATATAGAGCTTCACGTGTTTGCGTTTGAAATTAATAATTTTATAACAGAAGATATATCTTACTTAACGCATCCAAATTTACTATTGTTAGATGCAATTTTAATGTCGTCTTCAATACCTGTATTAATGACACCTACAATCATAAATGATAAATGTTATATTGATGGAGGGTTATGCGTGAACTATCCTTTAAATTATTGCATCAACTCTGGTAAAAACGTTGATGAAATACTGGGTTTGAAAAATTATTATGATACAGATACTAGCTACCACGAAAATAAAATAACACAACAATCAACGTTAATGGATTTTATATTAATCATTCTTTTTAAAGTATTTAATACTTTAGCAAATATATTTATACCTACTATTAAATATGAAGTAAAGTGTCACGTAAATAAAATAAGTTTAACATACATATCTTCTTATTTAAATTCTATTGAATTAAGACAAGAATATTATCAAAAAGGCATTGAATCAGCTAAATCATTTATACATGAATTATAAAACAGTATTTAAAAACTGCGTCAAGGTTTCTTTTGTTGGTTTAGCATCATATTCAATGATTTGGTTATCTTTCAATAATTTGATGGTAGGAAAACTTTCAATATTGTATTTATTCACGATTGATTCTACTTCTGATGTTTCGTTTGTGCAATTTATTTCAGTAAAAATTATGTTATATCCATTAATCGTTTTATTTTGATATTCTTTACTCAATTCATCCCATACTGGTTTTGCAGTTTTGCAATGGGGACACCAATCAACATAAAATAATATTAATTCAGCCTTTTTATTGGTTGAACTATCTTCTCCACCATATTCTGTGTTAGCAGTATATGCTAATTTTTTTTTTTGAACTACATAATAATAATAATAAAACACGCTTAACCCAATGAATAATAGTATCAATGATATAATTAAAAAAGTATTATTTTTATTAATACTTTTAACGATTGTATATAAATAGCTTTGAATTTTTGTTAATAAATTGTTTTCAGAAACTTTACTAATATTCATTATATATATTACATAAATAATTTAACATAATTATTTTACGAATTTATTTTTTATTGTTTTTATATATGAATAACACTAATAAAACACGAAAAAGGGTTTTTTCAAAAAATGATTATTATTCGGGTGATGGTATGATAACAAGTTCTTGGGGGCCTGCAATATGGTTTTTCCTTCATATGATGAGTTTTAATTATCCTATAGAACCTACAGAAGAAGATAAGAAAAATTATATGAATTTCATCTTGAATTTACAACATATTTTGCCTTGTAAATATTGTAGAGTCAATTTACATAATAATTTTAAACAAAAACCTATTTTATTGTCTGATATGAAAAATAGAGAATCATTTTCGCGTTATGTTTATGAATTACACGAAATTATAAATAAAATGTTACATAAAAAATCAAACCTAACTTATTGTGATGTGAGAGAAAGGTTTGAACATTTTAGAGCAAGATGCACTGAAGAAAACCCAAAAATATATAATTTTAACAAGGTAAAAACGATAAAACACAAAAACCACAAAGAAAAAGGTTGCACTGAACCCTTATATGGTAAAAAATCAAAATGTATTATTAACATTGTTCCGCAAGAAGACAAACGTGCTACATTTATTATGGATAAAAAATGTGTGAAAACCAGACGCAATGATTTACATACCAAATTGTGAAAAATCGTTTAATATTGGCATAGGTAAGTATTCGTTGTTGATAGCATTATAATTAGGCACCTTTTTACATTCGAATGATGGTTCTGGACATCTCGCACACGCAGGACAAGGTTGGCATTGTTCTTGACGCGGGCACGATGATGCGGCAGGACACGCTGGACACACTGGAGGAATGATTTGCGATTTTAGTATGTATAAATCTTCGTGACCTGTAGGAATTTGACTTTTTGGAATACCTTCTGGAGTCGTATTATAATAAATATTACTATTGTCAAAATCATTCTTTGTACTAACATGTGCTTGTGGCAGTGATTGTGATTGTGATTGTGATTGTGATTGTGATTGTGATTGTTGTTGAGAAATTGTAAATATTACATTATTACCAGATATATCTGTAATACTGATTGTTTTTTGACCCTTTGATGTGGTAATTACATTTGCTGTTCCGCCATTTTGTCCAGTATATGTTGTTACTGTTCCATACATATTTGGGATGCCTGTATAAAGAGTTGATGTACCATTTATATTTACAGATAATGTATTTGGGCCGTTCATATTAACTATTGCAGTTCCACCGTTTGGACCATAATATGTTACTGTGCTTGTGTCATATGCATTATTTACAGATGAGTTTGGAGCATAAGACCCTGTGCTTCCATAGTAAGTAGTTGGAGTATTATTATATGTTGAATAATCAGGCATATTTGCGGAAGACATATTTGTAGTGTAAATATTTGTCCCATTAGGTGTATTTACTGATAAAGCATTTTGCCCATTATTACTTATTAATGTTGCAGAATATCCATCTTTGCCGTAAAAACTGATGGGAGTTGCGGAATTATTTATATTTGTATATCCCTCTATTTTTGTTTTAGTAGTTAGAATAATAGGAGACTGACCTGTTCCAGACGTAAGAGTTAAAGTTGTAGTTCCATCACTTGCAACATTTACAACAATATTTCCGCCGTGTTTATCATAAAATGTTTGCCCATTTGTTAAAGAAGAAGCAGAACCTGTGAAGTGATTATAATTGTCATAATTTGTATTATTCATAGTGGAATAACTATGTTTGACTTTTTTTACATCTTTAGTATCTTTTTCACTTTTAATATAGTTATTTGTTGGAGTAGTCTCAAAAGTTCCTGTAAAATTACCTGAAAAACCATCTCTATGATACTTACCCCCTAAAAAAGATAATAATATTAAACCTAATAATAAAAATAAAAAAATATATAACTTTTTAGTGTCCATTGTATAATTTATATAGTGAAAAAAGTTAAAAAATATAATTGAAATAATAATAAAAGTTTATTTATTATTATAATAAAGTAATAAATATGAATTCTGTAAATATATCAAACACAATGCATAAATATGTTAGTGAAGATAATAATGTGTATGAGGTTGGCGTTGATGAAGCAGGAAGAGGACCATTATTTGGAAGAGTATACACTGCCGCAGTAATTTTACCTAAAGATGACAGTTTTGACCATTCAAAAATGAAAGATAGTAAAAAATTTCATTCAAAAAAAAAAATAAAAGATGTTGCAGATTATATTAAAGACAATGCAATAGCGTGGTATATTAGCTTTGAAGACGAAAGAGTTATTGATGAAGTCAATATTTTACAAGCTACCCAAAAAGCAATGCATACCTCTATAAAAGAAGTTATCAAAAATATACATTTGCAGGAATCATTAAAAACAGGTACAGATAGTTATTCTTTTCAATTATTAATAGATGGTAACTATTTTAATCCAATTATGATACTCAATCATAAAACGAATAAACCACAAATTATACCATATACGTGCATAGAAGGAGGAGATAATAAATATACTGCTATAGCGGCCGCATCTATTTTAGCAAAAGTAGAAAGAGATAGATATATTGAAGAATTATGTGAAGAAAATATAGAATTAAAAGAAAAATATGGTATTGATTCAAACAAAGGATATGGAGCAAAAAAACATTTAGATGGTATTAAAGAACACGGTATAACTATTTGGCATAGAAAAACATTTGGTATTTGCAAAACTTATACTTAAGCGCATAAACTATTCATTTATTATAAATTATTATGAACAGTAAAAAAAAATTGAAATAAATTTACACTTGTAATTGTAAATACAAGTGTAAATAATAAATAATAAATAATAAATAAAATGAATACAACAATATTAATCATTTTATTAAGTTATAATGTAGTAAATATTATGCGAAGTAGAATAAATTTAACATATTATCTGGGTTTTGAAATATTAACATATCAACAAAAACACACGTCTGTAAATATTGATATTTTAATGGATAAAAATTTAGAAAATAATTTTACTTATCAGATGTTAGACCGACTTGAAAAACTTAAAAATTTATTCGACTATAATTTGAGATATAATTTTGATAAAAACCCCGATAATAATTTATATTATATTCACTATTATATTAATTCAACAACTATAAATTATGATTACATTTATGCTATAACATCTACATTTACATATAATGATGATAAAACATTTATGGAAACTATAAATAAACCGATAAATATTAAATGGATGTTAGATAATACTGAATTTGCGTGCAATAATACAATGTAAAATATTATCCAGAACACATTTCACAAATATTCTTATCAGACTCTTCGTCTGTATTATTCTTTTTTAGTTCTGGTTCTATTGTGAATTGTTGCGCTTGATGTTTTGCTTTTCTTCTTAAATAATAAATACCAGTTTTTAATCCTTTTTTCCATGAATAAAAATGCATTGATGTTAAGTTATTATATGTTGGGTCTTCTACCCAAAGATTCATACTCTGACTTTGACAAATATATATCCCTCTATCTGCTGCCATACTAATTAAATGTTTCATAGGAATTTCCCATACAATTTTGTATTTATTACGAATATGCTGTGATAATATAGTAAGTTGTTGAATACTACCTTTATTAGCAATAATATTATTTTTAACTTTTTCATTCCATAAACCTAGATCTATTAACTCTTTCATCAAATATTTATTAACAACTACAAATTCACCTGCTAAAGTGCGACGGCTATATAAATTACTTGTTAGTGGTTCGAAACACTCATTGAATCCAAGAATTTGAGATGTTGAAGCAGTTGGCATTGGAGCAACCAATAATGAGTTGCGTAGCCCATATTTTTGAATGCTAATCTTTAATGCGTCCCAATTATATCTTTCACTTGGTTTTACACCCCACATATCAAATTGAAGGACCCCTTTAGAAGCTGGAGAATCACCAAAAGAACTATATGCCCCACACTGAGAATCTGTCAAACAACACTTATGAGATATTTCTAAACCAGCACATAATTCATCATATATATTTTCTTTTACATCTAGCCCTAATTGTATATTTGTATATCTTTCAATTGAAATTTCATTGCTTTTTTCCAATGAAGCGTGATATATAGTTTCAAAAATATTTTTATTTATTTGTATAGCTTCTTCGGAATGAAATGAAATATCCATTAAAATAAATGTATCTGCCAAACCTTGAACGCCTATGCCAATTGGTCTATGTAATTTATTACTTCTTTTTGTTTTATCTGTTGGATAATAATTAATGTCAATAACTTTATTTAAATTATTTGTAACAACTTTTGTTACCGCGTGAAGTTTAGAATAGTCAAATTCTTTTGTTGTTTTATCTACAAAAGTAGGCAATGCAATAGATGCTAAGTTACATACGGCAGTTTCATTTTTATCAGAGTATTCTATTATTTCTACACATAAATTAGACGACTTAATCGTTCCTAAATTTTTTTGATTTGACTTTTTATTTGCATTATCTTTATAAACAATATACGGAGTACCTGTTTCCATTTGTGCATCTAAAATTTTAAACCATAAATCACGCGCGTTTACTATTTTATTTGCACTGCCTTGGGTTTCATATTTTTCATACAATTTATTAAATTCTTCTCCATATACATTAGAAAGTCCTGGACATTTATCCGGACAAAATAAACACCATTTACCATTATCTCTAACTTTTTCCATAAATAAATCTGACACCCATACCGCATAAAATAAATCTCTGGCTTTCAGCTCTTCATCTCCATGATTCTTTTTCATTTCTAAAAAGTCCTCGATATCTGCGTGCCACGGTTCTAAATAAATTGCAAAGGAACCATTTCTTTTCCCTGATTGGTTTACATATCTCGCAGTGCTATTATACACTCTAAGCATCGGCACAATCCCGTCAGTTTTTCCATTTGTTCCTTGAATATGACTGCCTTTTGAACGTATGTTATGAACGTGAAGTCCAATACCGCCAGAATATTTTGAAATTAATGCGCAATCTTTTAAAGTATCATATATGCCGTCAATACTATCATCTTCCATTGCAATAAGATAACACGAGCTTAACTGTGGTCGTGGTGTTCCTGCATTAAATAATGTTGGCGTTGCGTGAGTAAAATATTTTTGAGACATTAAATCATATGTTTCTTTTACTAAACTAAGACTTTTAGGGTCGTTCAAATCACCGTGAATCCCAATAGCAACGCGCAACCACATATGTTGAGGACGTTCTACTACCATATCATTTAATTTAAATAAATACGATTTTTCTAATGTTTTAAAACCAAAATAATCTATTAAATAATCTCTCTCGTGATCAATCATATTGTCAACATCTTCTTTATACATCAGAACAAAATCCCATAACTGTTGAGATATAAGAGATATTTTATTTCCGTGTGTATCTACAAAATTATATAAACTAGACATAACATTTGAAAATAACTTTTCTGTTGTTTTTTGATGGTTTGAAATAATAATTCTTGATGCTAATACAGAATAATCTGTGTGTAAGCTTGATAAAGAGGCACATTGCTCAGCAGTTAATTCATCTATTTTAGCAGTTTCTATTTTATCATATAATTGGTCAATTACTTTTATTGTTAATGATGAATAGTTCAGTTGTATGTTCACTTCTTGACCTATTTTTTTAATTCTTTCTAAAATTTTATCAAATGCCATATCTTGTAACATACCATTTCTTTTGGTTACTCTCATATCATCGTCAAACTCCATTGTTGATACTATATAAAACACGTCTATTATTTTTAAGTTAGTTTAAAATGATATATTATACCCGGTAACATACAAAGATATAAACATACAAACATACCCAAATATTTAAAAATAAAATAAATTATAAATATATATGCGGGCCAAAATGTTAATGGTTATCTTATTTTTGATTGTTGTTGTTATATTATATTATACTAAACATCAAGTTATTTATGATAATTTTTCAAATTATAATTTAGTAAATTCAACTGGTGAATACCCTTTTGCTAGTAATAGTTTATTAGTTCAAGATTCTTTTCCTTCAAGCGAAGATAAATTGTTATCAAATAATACATCTAATGATATTTGGTGGCATTATCCTACATTTACATTGGGAAGTTATTCGCAAATAACAAATAATATCCAATATCCTAATAACCCAGATGAAGGAACTTGTATGCCTGCAAGTATGTGTCAAACATTATATAAACCTATCAAAAATAAAAGTAATTATACTTATCCTTTACCTCCTGCAAATTATTCGCCTACTGGCGCACGAGTAAATTATTATAACTCTGACACCAACATGTTACCTTATAGAATAAGTCAACAAGAAGAAAATATATTATATTAACAATATAATATTATAATATCATATTGTAATATATACACTAACATATATTTATTGGTATCAAACACTCGCCTGTATTAAATAAATCATATGTATCATTTTTTTGTTTTTTTGTTGTGAGTTTAGCCCTTTTTTTTGGTGCACGGTGCTCATAACCGGTAACTCTCTCATTTTCAATAATTTTCCATACTTGTGCTATTGATTTTATATTATTTTCAAACCACGTCTTATTTCTTAATACTAATACACAACTTAATATTTCCAATTTCCAGTAAATGTATTTAATAAATACATAATTATATTTATCGGATTGATATAATTCTATATTTTTTTCTTCCCATACAATAATATCTTCATTGTTTGTTAATGTTAAAGGTTTATAAACATAATATGGCTTACCATCTGGCGTTAAAAAATGAATAATCGTGCCTTTTTTATCTGTTGGTGTTAATGTATCTGAATAATAACTTTCGCTATCTGAATATTCAATAAATTTAGTTTCTAAAAAATCGCATTCTTCTAAATCGCATACTTCCATTTGTAATTGCATTTGAACCCAATATTCTTTTTTTGGAATACCATTTATTTCACGATTAACAATATTTTTAATTTCTAACATTTTACCATACTTATCAGAATTTTCATCTATATTTATACCATCTGGAGATGCACCTAAAAATTTATAATATTCGTGTTGAATACAACCAAAATCTTCTACTTTTGTGTTATATAAATACTCATAAAACATAACTGATAATGGTTCATATTTTTGTCCCCAATGTAAAGTTGTATATGTATTAACAACTTTGTATTCTTCGGGGTCATTATTAATATTCAATGGTTTGCATTTTTCATAAATAAGTTGATTAACTGTACATTGACTCTCAAATGCTTTATATGCATTACTTGCAGTAATTAAATTATGTCTAAATTCATACCATTCTTTTGTTCTTTGTGTAGGTTGTGGTTTTCCTTTTAATTTAATTATTTTATCCCTTATAATATCATTATTTTTATGTGTAGTATCATTCGTTGTTGTATCATCCGTTGTTGTATCATCATTTGTATTATTATCATTTGTATTATTATCATTTGTATTATTATCATTTGTATTATTATCATTTGTATTATTATCATTTGTATTATTATCATTTGTATTATTATCATTTGTTGTATTTTGTGATGGATAAAAAGAATTCATAAATATTTGTAATGCTTCTTCTAAAAGAAGCTCCATCTCATTTTTATCATATTCCATTAAATTATCAAATTGCTCATATAATAATTCTAATATATCTTCTAATATTATTTCTTCAAAGTCTGATTCTAATGCTATTGTTGGGTCATTATTTGTGTATTCATCCATCAAACATAAAGAGGTTTCAATAAATTCTATAACATTTTCAATGTTATCAAAATAAGATGGAATATTCTCAAATACTAAACTATTAGTAATATCTTCAATCTCGTCTAAATTATTCATATAACTAATCGTTATATATATATGATTAGTTATTGTTAATATTATTTTTATATAGTATTATTTTATATGCGTGTTCATTACATATTTGTATGATTGTGTTATGGGGGGGGGGCAATGCTATAAATGATTGACTTTTTTGGGGCCCAAAGATTTTAAGGTAGATACTCTTTTTTCTAAATTTTTTAATGTAAACCGTTTTGTTAATTTTATAAAATTTAATGCAGGTATCTCTTTTATATTTCCACTTGTTTTATCATAAACAACATCTTTCACTCTTTGCAATTTTTTGGTATTTAAACATTCTTTTAAAAAATCAATAAGATTTTGATGTTCATCATTATCCAGTTTATTTTCTACTTTGTAAATATTTGCAAACTCAATAAATTTTTTAATTTTGTTTGTTTTATTCAATTTACACCACGGCTCATTTTCATTCTCATTTTTTTCATTTTCTAAATATCTTTCTAAATTTATCAAATTATTTGTGCTTTTCGTTTCTCTTAGCGGAACACCACTTATTAACATTGTTTTATATTTAATACTTTTTAATTCTAAGCATTCTTCTTCTTGTTTGTTGATACTATTCTCGACACTCATCATTATATATATATATTGTTGTGTTAAATTTAACTTCTTTAATATATATATATAAATATATTATGATTGATGATACAAAAATAATTAAAATATCAGGCACTCATAATAAATATATGATTAAAATAGCAAATAAGCAAGTAAAAGAAAAAGTCAAAAGGTCATTTATGAATAAGAATGAATTATCAGAAGAACATATTAATCATTTCTTACAACTAAACTATTTGCAAGAAATACAAACCGATATAAATATAATAGATAAAAATAGAACAAAAATATTTATGAAACAAGAATTAGAGAGAAAAATAAATAATTATAAAAATCAAGATATTATAAAAGATATTTATGATGAACATAAATTTATTTATTTACCAGATGTTATTAATAAACTAATTGGTTGTAGCTTGAAATGTTATTATTGCTCTTGTGAAGTTTTAATATTATATAATAATGTGAGAGAAAAATATCAATGGACAATTGATAGAATAAATAATGTGTTTGGTCATAATAATGATAATTATGTTATAGCGTGTTTAAATTGTAATCTTACAAGAAGAAAACAAAATATTGATAAATTCTTATTTACTAAAAATTTGAATGTTATTAAATCTAATGTCGTATAACTTATTTATTTAGAGCGACGCGTATTTTATATGCCGACTTTATTAGTTCTTATAAATCTTTAATGTTCTTCTTTATACATCTATCACCCCAAAAATGCTCTACAATAAATATTTATTTATTTCTTATATATAAAAATTGGTTGATTTTGCCAATTTGTTCCAGTAAAATTTAATTCATTATCTAATGTTTGATAATTTACACTTCCAATATAATGATGAAACAAACTAAATAGTTTATCTATTCGTGTTTTGTTATATATTCTATGAAAATTTCCTTCAATACACCCATTACCGATTGGAATTCCACAAATAAAATAACCTTCTTTATTTAACATACTATAAGCTTCTATACAAGCA
>Ga0136644_10000890_pt1 | contig 23952 bp, 23 predicted proteins | sample C_130820_EF_Meta_FD_94780 | JGI IMG/M metagenome (GOLD analysis project Ga0136644, IMG submission 94780) | Freshwater microbial communities from Lake Croche, Canada to study carbon cycling - C_130820_EF_MetaG (v2) (version 2) | ecosystem: Environmental > Aquatic > Freshwater > Lake | place...
ACATTTTACATTTTTTGTAAATATTATAGCAAGAATAAGAAGAGTCATGGTTATGATTCGTTTAATTTTCCTCCTAGTTTTTTTTGAAATATAGGTAATCTGACGAACATCATTCAAACTCACTGGTTTATATTTTTCAAATATTCCAAATGCAAGTAAAATACAATACAAATCAAAATTTAAGTCGACGTTGTGTGTAATAATTCGATTAAAGTCCAAGTTTTGGACTTGGGATAACATAGTGTCAATATGAAACACGTCTTTGTAAATTTCTTTGAAAATTCCAGAAACTACCGTATATAACCTAGGTTTCAACGGATTTTGAATGAGAATCAATGTACTATTTGTTGCGTTTATTTCGTTGGATTCTTTGTGTTCTTTAAGTTCTTTTGTAATTATATTTGCATTTTTGAAAAGACCCCTACGGTTTTCGATCCAAGGTACTTCTCCGTCATTCCAATTGGTTACAACATCATCATCGTTACAATGTTGCTGCGGTATATATTTATATGGAGTTCTGACAAATTGTTTTGTTTTATACCATTGTACGTTTCTTGTGAAACTATAAACAAACAAAGGCGAAAACAAAAATCCGCAAATTATGGTTATTGATCGAATCATCATTGTTTCGTAATATATACTCCTATATATTACAAAATTACATGGTTTCAATTTTTTTGAGAACCATTTCCAATGTAGTTTCCATTTTAGAGATTTTTTCTTTTAACTCAAATATTTCTTCTTCCACAGATTTAGTTCCAGATACACTAACCTTTTTTAGTTTTGAAAAAATATTCGCGTCATTATCATAATCAACATTTTTTTTGAATTCATATACATGATTTTCTTTGGCCCAAGAAATTCGTTTTTCAGGTGGATGATTCAAGTCAATAATCTGATTATCCAATGGTTCATCAACAGGTTCTCCAATTTGAATATATTTTATTTCTCTCCCTCCTGTAAAAGAATTTGTAGAAGTTGCTTGAATATGTTTTTCATTTTTGATAGAGGTTTCTTGTGGATTTAAAAACTGTTTAAGTTGGTCGGGATTGATTCCGTTTTTATTTTCAATATGTATTTTTTCCAGTTCTAAATTTCGTTGTGCAAGAGTTTGTGCGATTAACATTTCCATGTTACCGCCTATTGGTTGGTCTGTTAAGTTATCTTTGAAGTTTGGAGGTTCGGGGACTGTTACATTCATTGCGTGGTCAAATTCGGTTCGTTTTTTTGAAAGTTCTTTTTCAAACGCGGTTTTTCTCTCATTATGAATCTCTTGTGAAGTAACAACTGAACTTGAACTAGAATCATTTGTTGTGTAATTTATTTTTTCTAAAAAACCTGTAATAAACTTTTTATTCATCTCTATCAGCGTTTGTGTTTGAGAAGATGGATTTTTTTTCTCTCGCTGATTAAATAAACGAATTTGTTCTATAAACAAGTCATGTACATCTTGTATATTTTGTTTATGTTCATTTGTATCAAAGACTTGCGCATCTAAAATGACTTCCCAAATTAAGTCAACATTTTCTTTATTCAAAAAATCCATAGACTACTTGAATATGATTCGCATGGTGTGTTTATATTATTATTTTTGTTATAATTCCTCGTTAAAATATATTTTGCGAAATTGTTCCATATACTTATCCTTAATCACGTGAGTTTTTAAGTAATGTTTTGTAACCTTGTCTTCCAACATATGAACAATAAAAAAGAGAGAATAAACACCACATTCCGTGTTACCATATTGATGTTCTACGGGGTAATTTTGGTCAAATTCAAAATGAATTGGTGTGGGTAACTGTTCCCCTTGTTCTATAATTGTATTCACAAACTTCATGATTTGTTTTGGAATTTTATCTCCCGCACTGTCATAGAAAAAAATTTGTCCCTTTTTGATATTTATAAATAAGGATACCCAGTGAGAACCTCCTTTATAATGCGGGTCAAGATTAAAAATAACACCAATCTTGAATTTTTTCTTCTTAATTTCGTCTTGTAACTTAAAATGACACAATTCGTCCCATACACATTCACCATTGACTTTATGTGTGTCATAATCAATTGGAGAAGGACCCATGAAATTGAAGCAAGAGTAGGCGCGTTCATACTGTTTCATAACCTTCATAATATCAACGGAAGACAACCATTCATTGGGATTTTTTTTCCAACTTGCGGGTGACTTTGGAGCAAATGATTTTTCTAATTCGTCATCTAACTTTCCATTCACAAAGTTTTGTTTTAACCAACATGTTTCTTTATCGCAAACATCACTCATGTAATTTTTTAACGCACTCCATATTTCTTTTGGGTCTTTACTGTCTATTTTTACGTCCGGATGTCTTGCGTTCCAAAGTTCCTTTAGTTTAAAAATGGCGTCGTCAGATAAACAACTATAATTCTTTTTTTTGGCAGAAGGACTACAACTCAATTTTGTTAATTTATGAAACTGACTGAATTGAATATTTTTTTTTGTGATTCGTTTTCCTTTTTTCCTATAATATCTACTGTTGTATTTTTTCGTTTGTTTCGTCATACTTATTCGTTATATTTTTCTTTTTAGCAGGGAACCTTAGGGTTGGTTACAATTGCTTGCAACCCTGCGACCCCTCCTATTAACCGAGAACTTATATAATTTTTAAGTCTCAGTCTAACGCGCATAATAATATTTTAATTTCATTATAAACACATTAGACAGCATTATCCACCGGGAACCCAGGAAGATTATAACAGTTTTTCATCAAGAAATCTTATTATGGGAAAAGGTAATGAATTAGAATTCCCCGAAGGGCGGGGAGGGGGTAAGGGGGAACCGGGGGTTCCCCCTAACATTAGAGTTCCTTAAAATTTTCCTTTTGGGAATCTGCGAGAGATAATTGTTTCTTTTTACGAATACCTTTTTTCTTGAATATGGGGTCTTTCAAGTGGAATTCCTTTTGTTGTGGAATAATTTCGGCAATTTCGGGTTCTGTTTTATTTACTTTTACAAAACTTTCTAATGTTCCATCTTTTCCATTTTCGTAATTGAATTTTATGGAACGCATCATCAATGTATTTGCTTGATTTACGTCGGGTTCTTCAATTTCATTCATCATATTAATACTTTCACTGATAGTTGCGTAGTCTTCTTGAATCAAATCCGTTTTATCCAACGTTTTGAAATAATGTATACATGAAGAAACATAGGAATCAAACGAATCTTGTACGTCTTTTAAAAGTGCATCAGGTGGGTCATTATTCAACAATGACTTGGTAATATCATAAATCCGTCTACGATAAAATTTTTTATCCTTTTTGAAAGAAAGCGATTTTGTGGGTAACCCTTGTCGTTCAATATATTTGGTATATTGGTCTCGATTCATGAGACACTGTAAAGTAACACCGGACACAAAATCGTTTTCCATATGTGATATGCGTATGTTATTATATTTAAATAATAACTTAAAGAACCGCTGCGGAACTATTTACAACTAGGTTGCGATGGAATATCTTTCAACTGTTGTCTTGTGCAGTTTTGAAACAAACCATTACCTATGTTTTCTGGATTTGGATTAAATGATTGAAATTTCTCTTGTTTGAATAATCCAGGGTAGGGTTGATATTTATTCGTGTCAATATTTTTTTTTGGTTGAAAATTATACTCATACAAGTCGCTTGAACTACTTGGCACATAAGTTGCTTGACTACACTTTTGTAGAGCGTAAATTTGATTTCTTAACTCGGACTCCACATTTACCGAACTTGCAAATCCCGACCAGGGTGCCTGACGGTTTCCTGGATTAAAAACATCCCTCGGTTGATAAACGGGTTGTTGTTGCATAGGCGCAGTAGGGGGTTTTCTAGGGTCTACAATTGGCATCAGTGAATATTTTGTCATAACAGGTCTCACATCTAAATATGGTTGTAACATTTTAGACGGAATATTTCTATCATAAATTCGTCGATTTGTGGAATTATGAATGTCCGAAGACTTTTCAGGTGCATTGAAAACATAAGTTGACATTCTTATAATAAGATGACTATAAAAATAACATAAAGGTTTGCGTTTATAAATAATAAGTGATACGTGATAACACATGTGTGGAATTTTTTCTTTGCTAAATCATGATGAGTTCGCAATACCCAAACAATTTATTAAAGACCAGTTTGAAAAGGGAGTCGGACGCGGACCTGAATCGTCTAAATTGAATAATATATGTTTGAAATGTATTTTTGGGTTTCACAGACTAGCCATTAATGGATTAAACCCAGCGTCGGATCAACCCATTATTATACGTAATATGGCGTTGATTTGTAACGGAGAGATATATAACTATAAAGAGTTGTATGAAATGATGGATGTGGTTCCCGAAACTGATTCTGATTGTGAAGTGATACTTCATTTATATGAGAGATATGGACTAACACAAACACTACAAATGTTGGATGGTGTTTTTTCGTTTATTCTATGCGACTTTCGCTCTCACGAAACAGAGTCTAAATTATATGTTGCGAGAGATCCTTATGGGGTTCGTCCGCTTTATATGTTGCGTCCAAAAAAGTTGAATGATACTATTTTTGGTCATTCCAAAATGTTTGGTTTTGCGTCAGAAATGAAATGTTTGAGTGAATTTTTTAACCGTGGATTAACCGTTACACATACAATCGAACATGTAAAACCAGGAACTTTTTTATCTTTTGTTTTACCAACTACCGTTTGTGCGAATTGGACCGCCGACCCAACAACATGGGAATCTGTGTATCATCATACAGGTTTTAATAGTATTTTGTCGGATCAAGGAAACGAAGTGGGTGAATTGTCAAATGTTTTGAAAAATATACGAATGTATTTAACAAATGCAGTAAAAAAACGTGTTCTTACAACAGAAAGACCGATTGCGTGTCTTTTATCAGGGGGACTTGATAGTAGTTTGATTACCGCACTTGTAAATCGACAACATAAACTACAAAATCCAGACGCACCTCGATTAGAAACATATAGTATAGGACTTGCTGGGTCGGATGATTTGAAACACGCCAAAATAGTTGCCGAGCATTTGGGAACAAATCATACAGAAATCATTGTAGAAGAACAGGATTTTTTAGACGCCATACCCGAAGTCATAAAAACGATTGAAAGTTATGATACAACAACCGTGCGCGCAAGTATTGGGAATTATTTACTAGGAAAATACATTTCGGAAAATAGCGAAGCCAAAGTGATATTCAATGGAGATGGGTCAGATGAACTCTGTGGAGGATATTTATATATGCATCTTGCACCAGACGCAATAGAGTTTGACAAGGAATGCCGAAGACTATTGAAGGATATATATTTATATGATGTTTTACGTTCGGATAAATGTATTTCGTCCCATGGTCTTGAACCAAGAACCCCTTTTTTGGATCGTTCATTCGTACAATATTATTTGGGTATTCATCCTGAAATGCGTTTTCATGCGTCTTGTAAAAATAGAAATAAACAATGCGAAAAATATTTATTGAGAATGGCCTTTTCTGACTTGAATCATGAATGCGGCAAACCACTTCTTCCCAAAAGTGTCTTATGGAGGCGAAAAGAGGCGTTTAGTGACGGGGTCAGTGGAAGTAAAACTCGTTCTTTATATCAAATTATTCAAGAGTACGCTTCTACTCACATTTTAACTTGTGAAAATATAGGCGCTCTTCATAACCCATGTGACACTGATGAAAAAACATATTATCGTTCTATCTTTCGGGAATACTATCCAAATATGGACGCAGTTGTTCCTTATTATTGGATGCCGAAATATGTAAACGCAATGGACGCAAGCGCAAGAACACTTTCTATTTATTCAAATACGACACTGAATGAAGGAACTAATACAGATTATGACAACGAAAAAATTATAGAAATATAATATATGTATGATTTGATTACAACTGAATTTCAAAGTAAGTTATTCAACTTGTTTATTGTTTTGTCTTATATATGTTTCATTGCGTATGCGTTAGGGATATCGAATGATGCCAAAGTTTATATTGAAGAATTAGATTATTATGTGAAAATTTATATTAGTTTGTTTTTATTATGGAGATTCAATATGTTTCGTAAAATAAAATTCACTGAATTAGATAGAAAAATAGTGTTTAGCGCGGGTCTGTTTTTGTTTGCCACCACCGCAATAAATCAAATACTTATGAATTATCTCACCAGTATAAAAAAAACAATCACAGAAACAACAACGGACTATTTATCTTGAAAAAAATCATGTATGTGTTCTAATATTTTTTTTGTAATAACGACATCAACTACATATTCTTTTTTTGATTTTTTGACATAAGTATATTCACACGAGTTAATATGTTGAGTCATACATTCAATTACATTCAAATTGGAATGATTTGAAATATTTTCATAAAACATTGTTGTTGTAAACCGATTTATTAAATCCTGAATAGGTATATTATATACGTAAGGTTTTAATTTAATATAGTAAACGTTATCATTTGTCATTTGCGGGTAATGTGTATCGTCTAAGAAGCAAATTTGTGAATTTTTCGGAATCTTGGAACATTCTATCAAGTCGTTGTATGTTTTTTCATGAGTGGTTCTATTGGGTTCTATTTGCTTGCCGTTAACTTTGAACGCAGATATAATTTGATTGAAAAAGAGAAAATCGTTAAGTTTCGTTTCGAAATAATTTTTTATGAGGTAAACCCATTTTTTGGGTCCTCTATTATTTGTATAAATCATAACTGATGCGCACTCATTTTTGTCTTTTTTGTCTTTCAAATAATTCAAAATCATTTCTATATTGGGTCGAATAAATTCAGGATACGTGTCAAGAGTTTCGTTAAATGCATTTTGTTCTTGTTCTTCGTTTTCAAAAAGGGCGTTATTTTGTTTTAAGTATGAGATAATGGATTCCCATAATAGTCCATACTGTTTAAAATAACCAAGCGTTTCATCAAGGTCAAAAACTACAACCTTGATTTTGTTTGACATATATTACTTTCAGTAAATAATTGATTTGGAATCACACAAAAATTTTGTGTTTCAATACTTTAGAAGAAGTTGGTCGAAATGTCATATAAATTGACCAATCAGGACTATATTCAGTTACTAAACTTTTATAAAGTAGAAACACCAAAAAACAAACGAAAATTGCGTGAGATTGCGGAAAAGTTAATGGCGCAAAAATTATGTTCTTGTATTAAAAAAGTTGCACCCACCGTTGAAACAGAACCATTAGCAATTGGAGCGTGTACGCGTTCAATATTTACTAGAAAAAATTTAAGACGTAATAAATTTCAGTGTAAAAAACGGAGATACTTGAAATTTACAAAAAGAAATAATAAGGCGTTAACAACAAAAAGGAAAAATTGAATTTTAAAAATACATAAAAATAACCGATTATAGTTATGTAATGAAAACGTCTCTTGTTTATGCAAATTCAGTTATACCTGTATATGTAAAACCTATTGTGGCTCAGAATGTTCAAGTTGTAAATATAGACAGAGAAAATCCTGATATAGAAAGAAATGACGAGATTATTAACATTAGAAACATTAGAACAAATGCAATTGATCTACAATATTTCTATTCAAGTTTTAAAATAAAAAATGCTCTTTTTCATTTGTCTTTTTTAACAGCAGATTTTCTTTTAACGACTAACAAACAAAATATGAATTGTATTTATCAAGGAAATAATTTTAGCGCTTTTTTTATATTATTGATTATTTATGACGTATACAATTTTTTTATGATTTTACTCATTGAAAGGGGAACTATGATACGCAGAATAATACATTACTCGGTCCCGCAAGAATACTATATTTCTTTACAAAAATATATAGGTTTACATGTTTTTGTAAATATAATACTTACTTCTGGATTTACCTCATTTTATTTATATCATAAAAAAGATGTTTGTTATGGAACAACCGGGTTATATATAGAGATTTCTCTCATTTTAAAATTATCAATTTATTATTTTAGGTTATTTCTGGTTAGTTTAGATTACTTAAGATATAAAAATTGGTTTTGATTGTTTATCATAATTTTATATTACTTTGTTAAATGATCCATCGCGCATAATAACACTTGTTCTTGGTCACTTAATTTTTGAAACAACAAACAATCTTCCATTTTAAATTGAAAATGTTTATGATGAAAGGATTTACATAACACAAATGTTCCTTCATCGGAAACACGAAAGTCGCAAAATATGCCACCTTTTTTAAGTTCAAACCCTTTTTGGGGTTCATTAATTGGTATCCAGCGCAAATAGGCGCCGTGTCTTATTTCGTTCATTCCGTCCACATAGCGATATGGTTTTAATTTTTCCATCATTTCTAAAAATTCGGCGCGAGTAAGTCCAAGTTCTTTCAATATTTCCAATTTCATTTGTTTTATTTTCGAAGTAGTCAAGTTGAGTAAATGAGCGTGGTCATCATTTTCCAACGCTTTCATTAAAGTTGTGACATCCATGTTAATAATATATATGTAAAACTTTTATATAGATATTATTTGTTGTTTTTACGGTTAGATTGTTTACGTCGTTTTGTTTTTTTGTTTCTCCTTTTTTTACGCATTCTTGTTCCTCTTCCATCTTCAAATGTTTGGATAATTTGATCATTTGGGTCTGTCAAATGATTGTGAAAATGTGTATCAATTATATCTTGGCATTTAACTAACATGTTTTTACAATTTGTTATAACTGAAGAATGTGGTGGTGGCAGTCTAGACAACCCATCATGAAACTTTTTTGCTTTTATATAAAACATTATAAGTATTTCTAAATAACTATGATGTGTTTCAATGCGGTTTATTTGTTCATCGCAATCTTTTATTTTATGTATTATATCATGTAGTCTTTGTTTGGATTGATTCTGTGTCCACGTTCCAGTAGTATTAAAATAATTAAATAAGTTATCATACTGAACGTAATATTGATCTCTTGACAATGTGCGACTATCTAAACTTTGCTCACTTTCTAACGCAACGATTTGTTCGTGTTCTTTATGATAAATATAACTTGTATGTGAAACATTATCATAAATAAATTTGTATAATTTTTTTAAAGAATTAATACCTTGAAGAAAAATTTCTGAAGTATCTTCAGCGTATACGTATGTTTCATACTCTTGAAAATATGACTCAGTTGCATTTACAAATTCTTTGAGATTCGGTTTTACCATATTTTTTATATACATAAATTTAGATATTTTTTACCATAAACTTCCTCCAAACGCACTTCCCAGGGATTCATTGGCTGCGGTGGGTTCATTATATCCTTGGTCGAAACCAGGCGTAGCCGCATTTACTAAAGGCGTTGTATCATTTCTATACATGGCATCATAATTTGGCGACTGTTGTTGACCTGAAGTAGGTAATGAACTAATCATGGTTCCGCCCCCGCTGCCACTGTTACCTCCACCATACAATGAGTTTTGAATAGCATTTATTTGTGACTGGGTAGAAGATGACTGTTGACCTGAAATGGGTTGACTTACTCGAACGGTTCCATATCCTTGACCCTGTCCCTGTCCCTGTCCCTGTCCCTGTCCCTGTCCTTTCTTTTTCTGGTCGGTTTTAGAACCAGTATTTCCTTCCCATAAATCAATGACTCGATCCACTAAAATACTCACTTTCTCTCCTAATTTCGTTTGTAGACTCATGGTAATCATTAATACTGCTAAAACAATCCCAATAACATTGAACTCAGGGTATTTATTTCCACTATAAGTTGGAACATAGGTGATAATACGATGAATCATAAAAATTCCCAAGAATACAACCAAGACTTGAATCATTACTTCTGCTAAAATCTCAACACTCCCTTTCTGTTCATCCGCCTCTGGAACGAATTTTTGACTCAACTTGTTGAGTATCACAATGGGTACGATTGCGAGAAGTGCATACTGAATAATATTCATGACTTCATGTTTAGAGTCTTCATCAAAATGAAACACATGATGAAAAAAACCCTTCTTTGTAATATTTTTTGTGGTTTCTTCAAAACTATCCATATCTTATATGATTTATAAAAAGAAATAAATACAGAAAAGGCATTAAAAACAATCGTTGAAATAAGTTATATGTCAAATTTAGAGGAACAACAATATCTCAATTTGATACAAAAAATTATGAGAGAAGGTGTGATGGAAGAAGGACGCAATGGAAATACCCTTTCTGTTTTCGGTGAACTCATGCGATTTTCTCTCAATGGTCGGAAAATACCCTTTCTGACAACGAAAAAGTTGGCGTGGAAAACGGCGCTCAAAGAGTTACTTTGGTTTATTCGAGGGGAAACCAATAACACGACGCTAAATGAACAAGGTGTTCATATATGGGACGCAAATTCAACCAGAAATTTTTTGGACGATCGAGGATTATTCACGAGAGAAGAAGGTGATCTGGGACCGATTTATGGTTATCAATGGAGACATTTCAACGCTCTTTATCAAAATTGTCGAACCGACTATAGTGGACAAGGTATCGACCAATTACAATATATAATAAACAACTTAAAGAGCACAGACCCCATAAAACGCACAAGTCGTCGGTTACTAATGACTGCGTGGAATCCATGTCAACTTGATGAGATGGCGTTGCCTCCTTGTCATGTAATGGTTCAATTTCAAGTTACACTAGGGAATAAATTGTCATGTATGTTATTTCAGCGAAGTGGAGATATAGGGTTGGGTGTTCCATTCAATATAGCATCTTATTCTATGTTGACGCATTTATTGGCACATCATTGTGGTTTAGAAGCGCACGAGTTTATTTATACTTTAGGAAATGCACATATATATGACGACCATATAGAAGCGTTGTCACAACAACTTCAGCGTGAACCATTGGAATTTCCGAGACTTTCTATAAACCAAATTTATGAAAATATAAACGACTATAAAGTGGAGGATTTTGTTGTGGAGGATTACCAATGCCATTCATCTGTTTTTATGCCCATGCGTGCGTAATATTATTTGAAAATTAATTATATGAAAATATAAGAAACTTAAAAAATGAGTTCTAGAGCAAACGCAAGTGCAAGAGCAAGACGCGCTGGGGAAACTTCTCAACCACAACAAGTACGACCTCAGCAACCACAACAACAACAACAGATGCAACAACAAAGAATGCAACAAACCAAATTATCTATTCCAGACGCCATTGGATTAACTACTCTTCGTTTAGGAAAACTGGAAAACCATTTTTCTGTTTTAGAACAGATCGTTCAAAATTTGTCAAGTTCTGGAGTGGGTGTTGAAGGTGGTGAATCGTTTAATGAAAACGTTCGTGTGGTAGATGAAGCTGTCTTTCAAAGCATTGTTACTCGATTGGAAAATTTAGAAAAACGACAATCACAACAACCACAACCACAACCACAACAGGTGCAGTCGCAACCACAACAAAAAATAACCCCACAAGGAAACGCTGATGTTGAGACAGTAAAACAAGATTTGAATACATTGAAAAATGAAATGACAAATTTAAAGGACTTATTATTATCCTTACAATCCTTTACTATGCAAACAAATCAAAAACTGGCAGATATTGTGTTTCAAGAAAATATTTTTGTAGACGAAGACATTGTAAATAAACAAAAATTAGAATTTAATATAACACAGAATAATGATGATAATGAAATTGTAGACGACGATGAATTGTGTGTTTCTCAAAACATTATTGATGATTCATAAAAAATTGAAACTTGTTTTATAATTTAATTTTATGTTATAAAACAATGATGAACATTTTGACTTTATGCACGCTTTTATTCGCGTTTTCAATTATTCAAAGCTTTCTATTGTTTAGAACTGTTCGTAAAATTTATTTGTTAAAAAACCGTCAAAAGTTTATGAAAAATATAACAAAACAACCTGTTATGTTGAAAAATAACACAGATGATGGTAACACAACCTCTCTATTTGTCAATAATGTAACTGGACCCAAACCCGTTCTTCCCGGAACATATATGGGTGTTGTTGACTTGAATAAAACTCACAAATATTATCATTCTACTATTATTGACGAAATGGGATTGGTGTTATTTGAATGAGATATAACTATAATGCAGCATTATCCACCGGGAACCCAAAAAAATTATAACAATTTTTCATCAAGAAATCTTATCATGGGAAAAGGTAAGGAATTAGAATTCCCCGAAGGGCTGGGAGGGGTTCCCCCTACTATAATAACTCGGAAAAACTATTAAAATCAACTCTACAACTTATACAATGAACCTGTCTATAACAGAAAAAAGGAAGAAGGATATTTTTATTTCTATATTTGAAAGACTAAAAACTTGCGCATCCCTCGTAAAAGTTTTATTTCGAAAAGACGCATTTTATATCCAAGGTATGGATAAATCACATATATGTTTGTTTGATGTTACGTTAACTTCGTCATGGTTTAATGAATATAATGTGGAGGAAGACGTATCTATTTGTTTTGACACACAGATTTTTTTCAATGTTCTATCTACTTCGCAAGAACATAACATTCGTATGTATTGTGATGAAAAAGAACCCGACCATTTTCATATAGACTTGAAAACAACCTCGGACAATTCAACACATTTTGATAAATTTTTTAAAATACCTTTAGCAGAACTTGACATGGATCAGTTAACTATTCCATCCGTAGAGTATGATGTTGAAATAGCGCTTCCATCAAAAAAAATAATGGAACTATGTTCTCAATTAGCGTTATTTGGTAATATAATACACCTATCTTGCTCTGAAGAAAAGGTGGATATTTCTACCTCAGGAACCGTCGGGGAAATGTTAGTAAATATTCCAATTGATGATTTGACGGAATATTCTATTGCTGAAAGCGAGTCTTTTAAATTATCGTATAGTTTAAGTTACTTTCATAAAATGTGTCTAACCACAAAGTTATCCAATGATATCCAAATATCATTGAGCGGAAGTTACCCAATGAGGGTGAAATATGATTTAGGAGAGGATAGTTTATTTTTATTTTTTATTGCGCCCAAAGTAGATGAAGATTAAACATTGAACCTTATAAGGTTCGTATAAACAATGAAATATTTGTATATTTTTTTATTAGTCGAGATATAGTTATGAAAGTCATATTTACAATTTTTATATTTTTAATTGTTTTATTCATATATCTTCATATTTATTTTCATTTAAAGACAAGTGATGAGTTGGAAGTTTATGAGATAGACAATACGTCAAAAGATAAATTGGAGGAAATTTGTGACTTACGACAACCTGTATTATTTGATATGAACAACGAAAACCATGACAAACTTATGCGTTATACAACCATGTCTAGTCTTCTTGAAAGTTATCCTGCATTTGAAATGAAACTAAGAAACGCAAAAGACACAAATTATGACACTGAAATTCATATTCCTCTACACACCCCGTCTCTTTTAAAATTATTCGATGAGGATAATGATTCACAATATTTTACAGAGAATAATGGAGATTTTTTAAAAGAAACCGGTGTGTTGAAACATTTTCAACACAATGATTCGTTTTTTAGACCATATATGGTTTCGAATTGTTTGTATGATATAATTTCTGGGTCGATGAATACAACAACACCATTTCGTTATGAGTTGAATTATCGAAACTATTTTATGGTTACTCAAGGGTCAGTTTCGGTGAAACTAACACCACCTGTTTATTCAAAATATTTACAACCTATTTATGATTATGAAAATTTTGAGTTTCGTTCGCCGGTCAATCCGTGGAACATTCAGTCTCAATACAAATCAGAATTTGATAAAGTGAAATGTTTAGATGTTGTTATAAACCAAGGACAGATTTTACAAATTCCGGCTTACTGGTGGTATAGTATAAAATTTGGAAAAAACTCAAGTATTTCAACGTTTTGTTACAGAACATACATGAATAATTTTGCAATACTTCCTTATACTTTTATGTACGCTCTACAGTTGCAAAATGTGAAAAGAGATGTTGTTAAAAAGGTAGATATAGAAGAAATAAATCATATTAATAAAAATGATAAAGAAACTTAACGAGTTATTTTTTTTGTAATATTTCGCATATTCATTATTATTATTATGAATAATAATGAATTTCAAATAATAGAAATAGAAGAAAAGGAAAGTAAAGAAGAAAAGGAAAGTAAAGAAGAAAAGGAAAGTAAAGAAGAAAAAGAGGAAAAAGAGGAAAAAAAACAAGAAAATAAACCTAAAAAAGAAACGAAACAATCTAAGCGTCCTTCTATGAAAAAACTATTTAAGGAATCCGTCCGGTCGTTAACTCGCTCGCTCAGCAGACGCGTTTATGATAATACTTCGGATTTCATTTTTTTATTTGAAAATCTTTCTGTTTTTGTTAAAGAACGACCTATTCTTAGGAACGTTTCTTTCACTTTACCAAAATCAAATCAAATTATTGTTATTGCTGGCGCTTCTGGGTGTGGGAAAACCACTTTTCTCAATGTTATCAATAACTATGATTTACCTGCACCTTATGTTCTCTCGGGAAAACTCAATTATCATCATTCGAACGTCAAGATGATCGGTCATAAACCGATTTTCAACCCCTATTTGACCGTGAAAGAAACAGTTCAAATGTTTATAGATTCTTATCGTTATACGCATCCCGTAGATTATTACTTGGAACGGTTTCGATTGATGGATATCAAGGATAAGTATATTGGAAGCGACGAGAACAAATCCCTTTCTACAGGACAGTTGGTGCAATTATCCATTCTTTTGAATACAATGGAAACTCCAGATTTATTGATTTTAGATGAACCGTTATCGAATCTGGATATAAAGACGTCGATTCATATCATGAAACTCTTGAAAGAATTGGATATTCCAATTTTATTAACATTGCATCACCCGAATAATATCATTTTAGAAAATGTAGATCAGTTAATTGTAATGGAAGAAGGAGAGATCATTTTGAATACATCTCTTCTGGAAATATCAAATCGACTGGAATACTACGAACAACAGGTTTTGGGAATAGAAAAAAAACGAGATGAAAATATAACCACGTTGACAGATGTGGTGTCTTTAAAAATTATAGATTATAAAAATTATAGTTCAACAGTATATTTTTCAACAAAAATATATAATGTGTTTTATAACATTTTGAAATACAATTTAAGAAACAATTCTTATCATTATTCTATTTTATTCTCATACGTTCCTCTTATTTTTTCTTATATTTTATTGAAAGGAACTGATTTTGAAGACAGTGTGAACGGTTATTTTTATCTAATTAATAATGTGTATTCTACAACTATAACACTTATTCCAGTTGTTGCTGTAAATTTATTTGAATACGAAAAACTAATTCATTTTGTTAAATACTTTGGTAACATAAATATTGTAAATTATAAATTTTTTTATATAATTTATTCTTGTTTAAATTGGTTAACGAGTACAACAATATTTATTTTGGTGAATGCTTTTGTTATATCTTATTTGTCACCAAATAATAGTAAAATATTTTATCACATATTATACGTTTTACTTTTTTCTAAATTTTTTGAAACATTAACTTACAGTTCATTTATATATATTTTTGAAAAAATAAACATCACAAGCTCATTTTTTGGGATTTTTGTTATGTTTCAAACTATTACTTCCGGTCAAAGTACAAAACAATATCCAGAATTAAAAAATTTTTCAGTATTTTATCATTTGATGAACATTTTGTCTGTGAAAGCGCAAGAGGTTTATAATTATCCTACGCTTCAAAACGGAGAACCAATATATACATTGTATGGATATTCAAAAGATGTTTCAAACTCATACTATTATGTTTTTGGATTTTTTATTATTCCCTTTTTGATTTATACGTGTTATACAAAAAAGTTGAAAATGTTTTTAACATAAACGATATCTTTTACAATAAAATTGAATGAAAGTTAACATAAAGACTCTATAATACATTTAATATACGCATTATTAAAAGAGGCAAAATGGAAACTGCCTACAAAATTCTCATTCATGACAGTAACTACAGTGAATGGACAGTTCATGAAACCCTTACATTTCAACCCGTCGAAATCAAACATTTCAAAAATCCAGCAGAATATAAATTGCTAACAAATGATGTTTTTACGTATGACTATATTAAAAAGGATGTAACTATACTACATTCGTCCACGAGACATTCACATTGTATTCCAGGTGTGTTGCTTTTAAAAAACACAAAAACGTATGGAAGAAAAAACGGAAAACTCTTATATAAATGTGTTCCCGATGACTTTCGAATACCGTCTTTCCTCGTACCTTATGAAATGAAACATGTTGGGTTTTCCAAAGTATACGCAAACCTTTATGTAACATTTATGTTTGTGGAATGGAAAGAAGGTCAAAAACATCCATATGGTTCTTTGACCGAATCCATTGGACCTGTGGATAAGTTAGACCACTTTTATGAATATTTGTTATATTGTAAAAGTTTGAATACTTCCATTCAAAAATTCACAAAAGATACCTCGAAAGCGCTCAAAACCAATTCACAAGATGCGTTTTTAGAAAACATAACAAAAAAATACCCGACTATTGAAGATCGAACAAGTATTCATGTGTTTTCAATTGACCCTCCAAACAGTCTCGATTTTGATGATGCGTTCAGTATTCAACAAATGGATGAAAAAACGGTCATGTTGAGTATTTATATTTCGAATGTAACGATTTGGTTAGATGTATTGAATTTATGGAATTCATTCTCTCGCAGAATTTCCACTATTTATTTACCTGATAAAAAACGACCCATGCTTCCCACAATATTATCTGACTGTTTATGTAGTTTACAGTCTGGAAATACACGACTCGCTTTTGTTTTGGACATACAAATAAACGAAGAGAATGGTGAGATTTTATCCATGAATTACGCAAATTGTAAAGTTCGTCTTTCAAAAAATTATGTATATGAAGAAGAAGAACTTTTACGACTTGACCAATACAATCAACTATTTTCTGTAACAAAAAAATTATCAAAGAAATACAAGTATTTAAATAATATCAAAAATAGTCATGAAGTTGTAGCGTATTTAATGATTTTTATGAATTACCGTAGCGCACAAGATTTACTCTCACATAATAACGGAATATTTCGTTCCACGATTCTCAAACCTGATTTTCATTTAGACTTGAAAAACGTGACAATTCCAGAGGAAGTAGAGACTTTTATAAAGATATGGAATAGTTCTTCTGGAAAATACATTGATATTTCTTCTCTCAAAAGGGAGACTGAGGATGGAACACCATTACCAATTCAACATGAACTTCTTGACATGGACGCATACGTCCACATAACTTCGCCTATCCGACGACTTGTAGATTTGCTAAATATGATTCAGTTTCAGTTCAATCACCGAATGATTGATTTGAGTTCGAATTCATATGAATTTTATATGAAATGGTTGGGCGAATTGGAATATATAAATACAACCATGAAAATGATAAGGCGTGTTCAAAACGACTGTTCTCTTTTACATTTATGTACTACGAATGCGGAAGTCATGGAAAAAAACTATGAAGGGTATACTTTTGATAAAATTATGAGAAATGATGGGTTATATCAATATGTTGTTTATATTCCTGAACTAAAAATGGTTTCTCGTATTACAGAACGAGAAAACATTGGAGACTATGAAAAACATGAGTTTAAGTTGTATTTGTTTCATGACGAAGAAAAATTCAAGAAAAAGATACGTTTGCAAAGACTTACGCGTTAAACCCATAAACACAATTCCGTGTATTTACTCAACTAACATTTTTAAAGAATTGTTTTTTGAATTGTAATTTGTTTCACCAATGCTTTTATAATTTTTTTCATAGATTCTTGACATTCACTACCATTCAAATGTGTGAAACCTGAAGTGATTTGACCTAATATACTCAAATACTCATCATTTTTCTTATCATCGTGTGCCATGCATGTGGGATTTTCTTCTACCCATTCTTTGATTTTCAAGAACTTTTTATGTGCAAGATGTTTGGTAAAACGGGTAACCCCTGCGTAGTCTATGTCTTTTTCCCAGACATCATTGGTTTTTATATAAATTACTTCTCTCTTTTCATCCGAACAATGTAATGGTCTGGACTTTTGGTCTAACGCTTTTAGTTCTCTCACAATTACATTTGAGAGACCCTTGACATAGCCATGCTTCCCAGTATAATCCAAGTCTTCTAATTTAATTTGAATAGAATCAATAAACTGATTGATATTCATTGCATCCTTGCATGTTTCGTTCAAAAAGAATTGAAGGTTGAATTGATTGTTTTGTGTGTTGTTTTGTGTATTATAATTAACAACTTGATTGGTATTCATTTTTTCAGCAAGTTCCATCATATATTTATTTTGTTCCATCATCATTTCTTTGAACTCTTGGTTTTGTTTTACCAGAGTTAAAATGGAGAGAGTATCGGTCGGGTCTAATAAGTTAGATAACTGCAAAGTGTCATTTTGTAATATTTTTTCACATTTTTTTAAATGAGACCATAACCCGTTTCTAGATTTATAAACCTTGAAACATTTCTCACATGAATATTGTTTAAGGTAGTTTTTTGGCGTCACCAAACCGTCACCAAAAACTACCTTTTTGTGTTTCAGTGTGGTTAAATGACGTTCAAATCCTTGGTATTTACAGCATGTAAAGTCACATTTTTCACAAACATATTTTTGGTAGTTTTTTGGCGTCACCATTTCTCTTATATTTGGTGACGCAAAAAAACTCTAAATCAAAATCATGAAAAAATAACAAAAAATTTACAGTCACAACATGAAAATTTAAAAAATGAAATGAGACCATTTCAGTCACAAGTGAAATATTTCTTTTTTTTCCGGGAAAGCCAAAAGGAAAAGTCGTTTTTGGACATTTATTTTTGTCCAATTTTCATTTTTGGAGGGGGGTCTTGGAACGTAAAAAATTTCACTTGTGACTGAAAAACAAAATCAATAAATATTAATTGTTTTTGTTATTGTTAATGGTAATAAAATTTAAGTTAGTAAAAAACCGATAAAATTATAAAAAACTTGATAAATCAATAAAAATTGAAAAATGAAAATTACAAAACGTTTAAACGTATAGCATTACAATAATAAAATGTCAAATTCTATTATTTTAATTTCTTCTTTATTTGGTTCTGTTTATTTAATGTCTATATCATTAAATTTAATGAATAGGTCGTTTTTAGAAAATAAAAAAATACCACGCGAACTAATTATAATAAACGGTTTAACGTTTGCGGTGTCAAGTTCCATATTTATAACAGGGACATTATCAAATATGTCTTATTTAAAGATTTCAAGGATATAAAATATTAAATTATAAAAAATATAAGAGGATTGTTACATACTATAACTAATGGTATCATTTGATATAATAGAAATGTTTCATAAAACATTTCACGATACAATAAAAATATCACTATTTCAAAAAATGAAAACGGAAAATCAATTTATAGATACTATTTTATCCACAATAATGTTTACAGCAATGAGTTATGTTACACATTTATTTTATAAGTATGATTTAATTCATGAGTTGTTGACAGTAGATTTTTACGATAATATGTATTCTCTGGTTTTCAAGAAAAACTCTATTACGTTTGAAGGTAAGCGTTGTTTTTGTATAAGTCCGTATAGTCATACACCAGTAATAACATCTTGTTTTACCGATACATTTAAAGCCTTATGGGAGGACATAATAAATAATATGAACGACAATAATGCGATTTACCAACTGAAAGAATTATATACATCCTTAGATAAATATAATGATAATGATTGTAATGAAGATGAAAAAAACATGTATGTTGTTTCACAAAACACTTCTTTTTTATACAATAAACAACTGAATTTATTCGCAAAGGTAAATTTTTTAACGGAGGATTCGAACTCGAGTGAAAAAGATAAACAAACCACAAAAACCGACAAACTAACATTAACGTTATATTCTTATTCAACGAGTGTAACAGTTATAAAACAACACGTTCATAGGTTGAGAGAAAAATATATGAAAACGATTGAAAAAAGTCGTAGTTATAAAAAATTTATATACACACTTACAACAACAAAGTATCAGGATTATAAATATGAATGTTGGAGTGAACATCCATTTGAAAGCACGCGAACCTTTAATAATATGTTTTTTGAAAATCAAAAACAAGTGATTGATAAAATACAGTTTTTTATTAATAACAAAGAATGGTATTATCGAATGGGAATTCCTTATTCTTTGGGAATCGGTTTGTATGGTCCGCCTGGAACCGGCAAAACATCTTTTTTTAAATGTTTGGCAAATATGACAGGGAGACATTTGATTGTATTATCTTTAAAGTTAATTAAAACAAAACAACAGTTGGATGAATTCTTTTTTGAAGACCGATATAACAAAAATAACAAACCAAATAGTATGGGGTTTGATAATAAAATTATTATTATAGAAGATATTGACTGTCTCGGTGAAATTGTATGGAAAAGAGAGAATAAATTTACTAGTGAAAATTTAACCAAAAGTTCGGATACCAACGGTAATCAACAACTGACCGCGTTAAAATTGAATGATGTTTTAAATGCGGTAATTAGTAAAAATGAAGAGATAGATAATACGGTGACATCAACTTTAAAAAAAACAACAGAAGAAGATCCAATAACATTGGATGATATATTAAACTTATGGGATGGACTCAAAGAAACACCTGGTCGAATACTTGGAATTAGTAGCAATCATTATGAATTGTTAGACCCTGCGCTGGTAAGACCTGGTAGAATAGATATTACATTGAAACTGGATAATGTTTCTCATGATATACTTCGTAAAATGCATTTACAATATTACAACACGAATATTGATGAGGAAAAATTAAAAAATATTAATGTTTGTTTTTATTCTCCCGCAGAGATAATTAATTGTTATGTGATGTATAAAGATGACTCGGAAGCGTTTATGGAACGATTATTGAAAAATGAAAAATTTTAAGTCGCCTTAAATATATATTTTTAAAACGATATAAAGAAGTCGCATTTACATATATTTTTTACTCGTGTATAAAATATATTATTTTTAAACATAAAGAGACTGATTGGTTGCCACGTATTTCAATGTCATTTCCGGAATTTCTCTTAACGCACTCAATAACGCAATATTGCCAATACTTTCGGCAACTCTTTCCATTTCACTTGAGATATTATTGATTTTCAATATTGCTTTAACAAACTCTCCCAAAAAGATTTCCTTTTCTTGTTCCAATTTTTGTAGAACAAGTTTACAATCTGGTTGTGTTGAACAGTCACACCATTGAACTAAATAGTTACACAAGTCATAATGCATACTATAATCTGAACCCGTTTTTACTTGACAAATACTCTCAAACTTTTCATAGTCATCATATTTTTGTACGATGAAACCCATAACACTCGTCAGGGTTTCGCTCAATTGACTTGAACCATTGAGCAGTCCCAATGTGCGCTTTTCATCACTGACCGTTATATTTGTAAACATTGAAAACAAACATACCAAGTCTTTGGATGTAAAGGACTGAAACGCATTGGATTCAATGAGTTTGGCGAATACCAAACAATGAACCTCGCGAATATGTGTTGCGATTTGACCGCATAAAGTAAGTGAATACCTATTTTCTACGGTGTCAAAAAGCAGGAACCCTTCTTTCTCCATGAACTTCAATACGGTTGTTATAGAACTTTGTAGATATTTTTCGACGTCTTGAAACTGTTTTCTTGTAGTGTCTAACTCACAATTTAAACTATTGTATTTGGAAACAATTCCAACATCCCGTTGGATTGTCTTATGTTCGTCTTCTATGCGTGAAATATCGCGTTCCAACTCTTTACGTTTTTTATTCACCGCAAGTTTACGCTCATTGGTTGAACGAATATATTGTTGAACGACATTGAGTGGAGTTCTCATACAAGCCATAGTTTCATTCATGGATTCTAACCCGCATTCCAGCTCATTTATGGTTTTCATGATGCCACCCAAAACCGAATGGATATCTTCTTGTATCATACTTCGTTCTACAAATGCCAAGAAATTTTGATCTTCGCTATCTACCAAACTCAATAATAGATTATATGATATTTTGAACTTAGAGACGAGTTTTTGTGGGTTTCCTTGCATCATAAGTTTATAATCCGTGAGTTCAACATTACGAAACAAGTTATTTAGATGAATTACATGACCCACTTCATCGATTCCACGACGCCCGGCGCGTCCGGCCATTTGCGTATATTCGTGAGAATATAACATTCTTGTAGTGTTTCCATCAAACTTATTCGCGTCAGTGAATACGACGGTTTTAATGGGAAAATTAACACCAAGAGCAAAAGTTTCAGTGGCAAACAATAGTTTAATATATCCCTTGGGAAAGAGCAACTCCACCATTTCTCTCAACACGGGTGTTACTCCTGCATGATGAATGGCGATTCCTTTTTCAAGAAGAGAAACCATCTCATTGTATTCTGGCAACTGTAAATATTCTTGGTAGTTTGGTAACTTACGGATAATTTGTTCACATTCTCTACGAACCGTATAAGGAACTTTCGAGTCGTCTTCCAATAATACGGCAGTAACTTCCTTTGCGCAAACCTCCAACTGTTTTCTAGAGAGAACAAAACAAATGGCCGGCAACATATTGTTTTCGACCATGTATTTACATAAATTATTTATGATAAAGGAGCGTTTCATGTATACATTTTTGGTTTCAAACAACTTCAACATTTTCTTCATTTTGTTGTAATGGGGTTCTTGGAAAACCCCACTACTCGTTTGAATTACATGTGGTTTGTTAATAACATCGTTAATTTCTTTTTTCATGGCGTCATCCTTTTTGAAAATTTTGAAAATAGTTTGAGTTGCTGTAATATAAGAATAATGTGTGAGTGGTACAACACGATGATATGTTGGTATTAACCAAACTTCTTTTTCTTGTGTAGAGGAAGGTTCGCTTCGCCCCCGTGTTTCACACCATAGTGCGAATTTTTCTGGTGAGTCTAATGTTGCGGATAACATTACCATTTGAATGTGAAGGGGTAACATCATAATAACACCCTCCCAAACATGACCTCTATCGGGGTCATTCAAATAGTGCGCTTCATCAATACATACACACGCTAGTTCGTTTTCAAAGTCAATGTCGAATAGAAGAAGCGATGAGTTATTGATAGAAGGATCATTCAACTTTCGGTTTTTCAGAAAGAGTGTGTTATATAATATTTCCGTAGTCATAATTAATACGTCTGCTTCAGGATTTACCTTACAGTCTCCTGTCAAAACGCCAATGCTAATATGCGGAAATTTTTGGGTGAGTTCCCAGTATTTTTGATTGGATAACGCTTTGATTGGACTACAATAAATAACTTTTTTTCTTCTTTCCACAAAATATTCGGCAGCGAATTCAAACGGGACAGATTTACCACTTCCTGTGTGAGCAGTCACGAGAACATGTTGTCCGTCGACTATTCCTTGAATGGCGTGTTTTTGAAAGTCGCTTAAAGGATAAGGGAACTTTTCAAAATGTTCTCCGTATATTTCTTCTTGTTTTTTGGGATAAGAACCGTTACAAAATTTTACCATGGATTCTAAAGTGTTATGTGTGTTTGTATTTATACTAATTTCAAAATGTTTCAAATCAATTCTTTTGTAAATTAGGGGGAACCCCCGGTTCCCCCTTGCTCCCTCCCCCGCCCTTCGGGGAATTCTAAAACCTTACCTTTTCAAACGATACGATTTCTTGATGAAAAACTGTTATAATCTTCCTGGGTTCCCGGTGGATAATGCTATTGTAAATACATTTATTCACAAAAGGCATTAGACATTTTTATGTAAATATGTATTAGGGTATGATAGCGAATAAATTTAGACTTATAGAAAAACTAGGGTATGGAGATTTTGGATGTATCTATCGGGCTGAAAATATGAGGACGAAGGAATTTGTAGCAGTTAAAATAGAACCTCATGAAAATGATACTAAATTGTTGAAACACGAG
>Ga0136644_10000891_pt1 | contig 23941 bp, 30 predicted proteins | sample C_130820_EF_Meta_FD_94780 | JGI IMG/M metagenome (GOLD analysis project Ga0136644, IMG submission 94780) | Freshwater microbial communities from Lake Croche, Canada to study carbon cycling - C_130820_EF_MetaG (v2) (version 2) | ecosystem: Environmental > Aquatic > Freshwater > Lake | place...
CAGAAAACTTCCAAGGCAAGCCAGGCGAAAGCAACATGGCCAATGCCGGTGCTGGTTTGCCTGGCGGCACAGAAGGCATCGCACCGCCCACAGTGGATGTGGGCAGCACATTAGGTGGCACCATAGGCAGTGGTATTGGTGCCGGTCTTGGTGGTGGTGGTTCAGGACACAGTGGTGGTGGAGCAGTTGCTCCTGTAAACCCCAGTTTGGGACCATTACACTGGAGCAATCTGCCTGACTTGCCATTGCCAGGCTTGAATCCAGGATTCATACAGGCACAACCATTCTATCAGACCACATCACCGGTTCAAGCACAGTATTACTGGGGCAATCATCCGTTTATGCAAACAGCAGCGGATCTGCCTAACTACAACATGATACCCAACGCACCTGCACAGCCATGGGGCCTGCAACAGATGTATCAACCAATCAACCTGGCACAATACTTGGCCGCACTGAATCAAACAGGTGCGGCACCAGCAGTGGCCGGACCAGTAGCACCCCCAAGATAAGACTACAAAACAATGAATACACTAAATATTACAATGGTAGGAGACACTCAATGAGTTTTGGAAAAAGTGGTGGAACACAGGTCACAACGCCTGGACTAACACCTGAACAACAACAACAGATAGCCACACAAAACAAGTTCTTTACAGAAACTATTGCTCCCACCTACGAACAAGCCGTGCGTGGTGCCAGCAATCTGTATCAAACCGGTGCTCCTGGCGTGACCAATGCAGCCCAGAATCTCGCAGGCACAGCCAGTGCAGCACAGAACACCCTGGGCAGCACAGGTGAAAGTGCTTTACGCAGTGGTATCACCGGCCTGCAGAATTTATTCACTCCAGAATACGAACGCCAACAACTGGATGCTGCCATGATGCCAGCACAGGCACAATATCAACAGAACCTGGCCAATCAAGCAGCCATGTTTGGTGGTGCAGGTCAGTTGGGGTCAGCAAGACAAGCATTGGCCGGCACACAGTTGGCAGGCAATGCTGCCGCAGCACAACAGGCCGCAGCCGCTGGTGTGTTGAGAGACATCAACTCACAAAGACTATCGGCAGGCAGCAGCCTGGCACAACTGGGTCAAGGTGGTATTGGACAGGCCCTGGGTGCTGCTGGACAACAGGTCACAGCCGCAATGACACCACAACAACTATACAATCAATACGCTTCTGTGATCTTTGGAACACCAGCCAGCACTTATACACCTGACTTCCGTGGCACACAAAGCAGCACAGTAAGCAGCCAAGGATACCGAGCAGGCGTAGACTTCAAGTTCCCAGGACTATAATATGGCAAACCTTTCACCTTACGATTACAATTTGGGAGATTTTGCTGATTATCAGATGCCTGAAACTGAAGAAGAACGCCAACGGCGTCTGGCAGCAGAAGCAGCAGCACGAACCCCTGTGAAACAAACAATCACCACTGATCCTGTCACTGGTGAACAAAACATGACCATATCAGGCAATGTGCGTGATCTTGGTCCAGAAAACACACTCACACCCACAGTGTATGGTGCAGGTGAGGCCGCCACCCGAGGTTTTCAAGCAGTTCAACCAGCAGAAGTGGATACTGGCGCTGTGTATAACCGCATGATCCAGGCCGAATCTGGTGGCAGACAATATGATCGCAATGGTCAGATCCTGACCAGTCCAAAAGGTGCTTTGGGCATGGCACAGGTCATGCCCGCCACAGCATTGAATCCCGGATACGGCGTGAGGCCAGCCACCATGGAAGAAATTAGCACACCCGAAGGCAATCGTGCTTTTGGACAGAGATATTTCCAAGGCCTGCTGAACTATTTTGGTGGCGATGTGCAAAAAGCCACAGCAGCATACAATGGTGGTCCAGGTCGTGTGAGTAGAAATGTGTCAGCCAATGGTGGCCAACTGAATGTGGCACAACTGCCTGCAGAAACACAACAGTATCTTCGTGCAGTGGGTCCCATAGCACCTGCTCAGGCAGCAGCACCAATACAAACAGAAACAATCATGTCATCAGCCCCGGCAGCAAATGCAGGTGTAAGACCGGGTGCTGTGTTAGGTCAGGGCGGAACTGCCACACAAGAAGGCACAGCCGGTGAAATTCCAGCACAACAGGCCATGGCTGAAGCCAACAATAGATTTGTTGCTGCCCAGGCACAGCCCGAAGCCATGGTATCCTTGGCACAAGACTCTGCTGCTCAACCTTGGCTCAGAGCCTTGGCAAGAGATCAAGTGGTTGAAAACTTGACACAAGCCCGAGAAAAAGAAAAAGCCACTCGCGAAGTGGAAGCAGCACGCCAAGACCCCAATGCCTTGGCTCGCATGTTGCAGGCCAAATCATCCGAACAAGGTTCCTATGCCAAGGCCATGCTGTTCAGCATATTAGGCATGGAAAAGAGTGCTGCGGATGAAGCAGCCAAACTGGGCATTGGTAGCAAATGGAGCACCATGACAGATGTCAACGGCAAGACCGCATTGATCAAGGTGCGTTCAGATGGTGTGCCATTGGAAGGCTACGACAGTTCTACCGGACGACAACTCAACAGCAATGATCTTGTGGCTGTGTTGGGTGCCGGTCAACGCAAGTTGGACATCGTTGGTGGCACCTATGTGAATGATACCACTGGTGAAGTGGGTCGTGCAATCTCTGATAAAACTACCGGAATCACTTATATCCAAACTGACACTGGACGCAAAGGTATGACTGGATTCCGTCCACAAGGCAATGCCGGCACCTTGGAAATGCAACGACAGGCACAGATACAAAAACAAAACATCGATCTGGCTGGTGATTATGCCAAAACACAGATGCGTATACAAGGTGCTGCACCAGAAGCATACAACAAGTTCATTGGTGAATTCAATGCCAAATGGGGCACCAACTTTACCATCAAGGATTTTGCTGGAGGTCCTCCACAGATTGACCTAACCACTAATCGTGTGGTCAGTTCAGCACCAGCCGCAGTGGCACCTGCCGCATCAGCCACACCAGCAGCAGCAAGCACAGTTTCCGGAGCAGTAGCACCTGAAGCAACCGGAGTATCAGGAGCAGCACCAGCCGCAGTGGCAGCAGGTCCAGTAGTTCCTGTGGTCAGTGGCGGCGGTGCAACAACAGTTTCTACCGCAGGCAAAACACCTGCACAGATCCTCAAGGCCGAAGAAGACGCCAAACGAGCCGCCGATGAAGCCCGTGCTGCTCGCGAAGCCGAAAACAAAAAACGCTTGGCCATCGAAGAAGCACAAGGCAAACAACCTGTTGAAGTTGGCACAGCAGAACAAAAAGACTTTGTCACATACAAAACCACTGTGCAAGACAAGGCCGAGTCTGGACGAGATGTGGCAAGAGTCACTCGTTCACAAGTAAAAGATCTCATGCAAGATCCTGTGATTATTGGTATCATGAATGGATCAGGCACACAATATGCTGCTGCTGGCAAACTGATCCGTGAAATGGCTGCAGGTGCTTATAGTGATGACGACAACGGTAAACGCCTGGCAGATGACATCCGTGGATTGAGCCTTACACAACCACAAAAAGATGCTTTGAGCCGTTATGCTCAAGCCAATACCAGTATAAATCGTGCCACACTCAAAGCCAACAGCGGTGCAGGTTCTATCAGCAATGCTGAACAGACTGCTAACAAAGCAGCCAACATGACCAATATTGGTGATCTAACACCATTTGCTGCTCTAACTGGATTGTCACGCAGATCATACATGGGAGACTTGACACAAGAAAAAGCCGCTATGTTGGCCGCCAGTAAATATGTCACTCGTGATCAGTTCGATCAAGCCTGGCAGAAAATTGAAGATCAACGAGTTAAACAATACGACGGAATCTATCGTGCTCGCCTGGACTTAATCAAACCTTTTGCAGAAAAAGCCACAGCCAATCCAAATGATGCACAAGCACAACAGCGTTATCGTGATGCAGCCATACACGCATTCCGTGTATATCCCACACCAGAATACACAGCAGGAGTAGGATGGACTTTTCCCACCAAAGAAAGCAAACAGGCTGCTATGGCGGCCATAGCAGGAGATAGATAATGGAAGATCCAAGAATACAAAAACTCAGAGACGCTGGCTACAATGACCAGGATATTGAAGAATATCTGAGATCAAGCCCAGCCCCTACTGCCAGTGCTTCAGCAGCCGGTTCAACCGAACCTCCCAGTGTAAGTGCAGAAGTTCCTGCTACTAATCCTGCAGATGTAGCACCGGAACCTACTTGGTTGGAACGAGGTGCCACAACACTCAAAGCCATAGCACCAGAAAATCTAACCGATGCAGCAACCAAAGTCGGAGAAGGCCTTCTGGCATACAAAGGCATACAGGCTTGGAAACAAAGCAGCCAGGCTGCTCAAGCCAAAGCCGCTGCTGATGCTCTTACTGAAGCAGGTCGTCAAGCACGATTCAATGCCAAATATCCAGTAGTGGAACCAGTGGCAGCACCTGCAGCACCCCCACCAGCACCACCTGCACCTGCTGCTCCACAACAACCCAGCGTGATCCAAAGAGGCATGGACTACGCACGCCAGATGCAACGCATAGCAGCAGAAAAGGTCATGCAAGGAGCACAAGCAGCCGGAGAAGGCCTGGTCAGTGCCGGAAGAGCAGCAGGCCAAGGCTTGGTCACAGCCGGAAGAGCAGCAGCACCTTACGCTGCTCCTGTGGCAGTGGGACTCACAGCAGCACTCATGCCCGGCAACGCAGGTTCAGCCGGTATGATGGTGCCACAAACAGGTCGCTTGCGTGGCAGCGATCTAAACCCCATGACAGGTCGTCCTTGGACACGACAGGAACTGGATGCATACAACGCCAACCCCAATATCATCGACAGCAGACTACCAAGGTAATATATGAATCCATTAGATCAACTACACGAAGAACTCACACGCACTTATGGCAGTGTGTTTGTGGCCTATCAACGAGCACACATAGCACACATCAACACTCGCAGTAGAAACTTCTACGGCGATCACAAGTTGCTAAAACACATCTATGAATTCTTACAAGATACCATTGATACAGTAGGTGAAAAGATACAATCATGCGGTCTGGGTGGCGTGCCCACCAGCATTGAAGATACCATGAACTTGAGTTCAGTTGATGACGAGCCTGTAGAAGGCGACGCAGATGCATTGCTACACACGGTGTGGGAAGATCTCAACACCTTGATTGATGTTTATCATGATCTGGCTGATGCTGCGAGACAAGTGAACTATCCAGATGTGGACAACATGGCAGCAGATCACATTGGTCGGATTGCTACCTTTGCTTGGAAGATTGAGGCTACCTTGGATCTTGAAGGACGCCACACACGCAGAGCACCCATTTGAGGTCAACACACCCGGAACACTATCAAGAACCCAGTGATTTTGTGTGTTTCTAACTGGGGCTCAACGAAACGGCAGGCGTGGCTTGTGTCGTGTTCAATCTCTTATAAGCATATGATCCTCGCACATCATATCCTAACCGGCGATGCAGATCCAAAAACCCAGATTGGTCTCGTCGCATGGTAGTGCTGCACACTATATTCACTCCACATTCTCTTGCCCAGGTCTCCCATAACACAACCATGCCTGTGACCAGGCGTAATCTCTGTCGAACAGGCAAGGTCAAGTCCACATGTGCTATCTTTACACAAATCAACTCCTCATCTGACCATGGGGTTTTTTCGCCGCGGATAGCCCAGACATAAGCCAAGATACGATCAGTTTCTGCTTGTTTAGCGACTTTTAACAACTCCAGGCCAGGATTGTAGAATTGTGCCACTGTGGCCATGGTCAAGTTTCTTGCGTAGGCAATGGGATCCGGCACAAACACCCGATCTATTTCAGTTTCGAAATGATCTTGTGCCATTTTGACCAGTGTGGCCACATCTGTGCCTGTGGTGCTGTTCCATGTCCATTTCATATGAGTTCCTTGCTAATAGTATATTTATGACATAAATACACTTGAAGGAGATAATCATGGCCAAAAAACAGCCTCGAACACAAGTATACGATCTCATGATCCGTTGGGATTACTACCAGAGACATCAGGTGCCCAATGCAAATGCACAAGGTTGCACACACTGGAATGCTGGCCGGCACAAACAAGGATATGGCATGGTAGGTGCCATCCGCATCAGTGATGGAGAAGACATCATGGTCACCACACACCGAGTGGCAGCACGCCTCAAATACGGTCGTGCCATAGATTCAAAAGAAATGGTGTTGCACACCTGTTCAAACATGGCCTGCATGAATCCAGATCACTTGATCATCGGAGACCGTGCGGACATGCAGGACATCATGGTGGCCAACAAGCGACACAGATATGGTATCAAGATCAGGATCAAACTGCCCACACCAAAAGCAGTGGCTGAAAAAATGTCAGATCATGACCTGGCTCGGGTGTTTCTCATGCCCAATGAACAGATACAACGGGAGTTCCACATGAGTCCTTATCGCAGCATGCATCTCAAACGGGCTTGTGGAGTAGAACGCCGTCGGCGTCGAATCACACGCCTGGGCTTGGAATAGTAGTGACAGCAGTGCAGGATCGAAAGAGACGACATGTATGGCACATATCAACAGTTTATAGGAACCAAAAGTTAGACTAATGGGGTCCGTCGATCTCGGACTGCGTTTAATCACCAGACGGTGATCTGCACTGCGGTCCTGTTTATTTATGCCAGAAAAAAAATCCCAGGATTTCTCCGGGGATTTAGGCCATGTGCTTGATTTGTTTTTGTGGCTGTGCCCGCACTGGATACTTATCCATACGCGGTAGTTCTCGAACCAGGGCTTCTTGCATGAGTTCCAGGCACTGATCCGCACCGTGCGTTTGCACCAGCCTTTGGATTATGCTTTGGAGACGCAGGCGATCCATCAAGAGTTGGTGGTTCATACTGCCTCCAATATTTTCTTTTTGGTTCTGACCAGATCTACTTCTACTGAATCTTCTACCATGTCGCCCAGTTCTGATTCAACAGGATCAGTGAGTTCAAAACCCAAATCATAAGCATCAGACTCTTCAATGTCATTCAGAGTTCTATCTGTATCTTTGAGATTCTGGCGGAGTTCAGCATACTGCTCATCTGTGAGATCAAACTCATAAACATCTGTAAACTCTCTTAAACCAGTCTGTGTTATACGGATTTTCATTCTGCGGACTCCAGTTCGTATTCATCTGCGATGTGTTCATTATACCAAGACTCGATCTCCTGATCTGGCACAGCATCAAGATGACGCTCCAGATTATCCCAATCACCGGCTGTGCGATGACCTGTGGGCAGTTGATGGATGATGATCCATTCACTCATGTCTTGATTCCAAAAGATAAAGCAAGTGTCAAAGCCCAGGCTGTTGCGATCCAGGCTGTAAGCGTCTGTGGCAATGCGATCACGCATGGTAGCAAAATCAATCATTCTGCGGCCTTCCAAACAATAAGAAACTTATCATTGCTGGATTCACCTTTGCTAAAGAACATGGTTATCATATTGCCATCTGTCCAATCACTGATCTTGATTGGGCCTTCATCCCAACGGTCATTTGAATCAATCAGGCGACGAGCACCACGATATGCGTCAAAGTCATTTAACAAATCATTAAATGTGCCTTTAAACTTGATTTGTTTGTTAGTGTAAAAACAATGCGATTCATAAATCAGTTCTACAATGGGCAGTTGGTTGAGTTGGAAATCTACCAAAGTTTTATAGAACTTGCTGTTGCGATTGATTTTGTATGCTGTCTTTTTAGACACACAATCCGTAAACGGACGGTTTGTAGGGTAAGCAAGTGTAGTCATTTGGTGCTCCTTAAAGCGTTGTTGATAAGTGTGTAGTATAGCACTTCACGCGATACTGGTCAACTATGTGCCAAACACAGGTGACCAAATCAACCAAAGCAACCGTGCCGCGGTGGCTGTGGCCACAACTGTGGCGGTAGCAACAGCCACCAATTCACAATATTGCCACAATGTGCGTGGTGTTCTTGTGGGCATGTGCTTACTCCTGGGCTGTGAGTTCTGCTGCTTCACGCAGGGTCATTTGTGGAAATGACTCTGTAAGATAGTTGCGATACTGATTCAGTGTGGTGTCCAACCACATTTTGTAGTGCAGTTCGCTGTAGTGCTTGCGAACAGCGTGAATGTCAGCAAAGTTGCCTGCTGTGGCTTGGGACTGGGCAAAAGCCACGAATGTTTGTGCTTGGGTCATTTCATGCTCCTTGAAGCGTTGTTGATAAGTGTGTAGTATAGCACTCTTGCCGATACCGGTCAAGCACAAAAATGCCAACTTCACTTGCGATTATATAGGTATATTTGGGTGCTTTTTACCAAAATGAACACAAAATATCCTGGTTCTGAACACATTGACTAAATAATAGTGAAGGAATATTGTATGGCAACAAATCAACTAAATGCGGCTGAATCACAAATACCGCGAGAAGTATATAAAGACTTAAAGATTAAACTATTGATCTCGCAAGAAGGAGGCGAAGATCAAGACAGGGAGAAGGTCTCTGCGAGACCTGCCTTTGGCCCCGAGGGCAAGCCCTCGAATCCACTGGCCTTTGACTTCGTCACCTCTCCCGAGGAAGTCCCCCAAGAGAGAGAGGTTAGTTGTATCAGCCCGCGAGAACTATGTTCTCGCTATTCAGGCATCAGTGTGCAGCATGCTCGAACTGACCGAGGCATCAAGGTATACATCACACTACAACAATCGGATTGGGTGCCAACCGGTGCTGTGCAGTTGGCCACAGCAGAACTCAAACGCAGTGATCGATTGAGAGAAGTGCGAGCCCGAGAGGATGACAGCGAAGAGTTTGCGGCTTATCTGGATGATGCCAAACAACAACTACGACCACAAAAGGCACAAGTGGCCATGGGCAGATTGCATCAACGCAACAAACGCAGCAGTTGGATCTATGACACCGTGATGGTGGCTTTCTTCGAAAATGACAAAATGAACAAAGTGCTGTTGTATCTTGAAGGAGAAGAAGTTATTATAGATATGGATCGAGAAATGAGCATGAACCAACAACGATACTATCACTGCCAAGGCTTGCTGGGCACTATACACGGCAACAAGAAAGTGCCAAGACTCAGCGATCTTCCTTTGAGCCGGTTTGGAAAACAATCATGAAACGCCCAACACTAACACCCCAACAACGACATGCCACGCACCCTGCTGATGTAAGACCTGGCCGAGGACCACATGCTGCCCAAATCTACTGCTTAAAATGCCGCCGACATATCCAATGGATCTCACAAGCACAATACGAAACTTGGCAAAAATCCCATCGCTAACTATGCCTTTTTTGAGTGATTTGGTAAATATCATCGAGCACACGCTATGAGCACATTCTACTACAAGAAACTACACACCATGGAACCCCGAGCAGGCAGAAAGTATGCCACGGTGTATATCAAACAAAGTGCCGAGGAGCATGGTCGCTTGCTCGCCTGGCTTACAGAACGAGCACAGGAAATCTTGGCAGTGTGCGAACACTATCCGGACATGGCAGAATGGTTCCAACGACCCTGTAGAGACTTTCCACGCAGTCGAAAACATGACTTCTACACACCCGAAGACATACTCACGGACATGATTCAACAGTTGAGTCTGGGACGAGACTTGCCCAGGGCAATGTGGGCTCGCTGGAATAGACTGACGGATCAAACCCCTTGGACAATAACCATGCTCGGGCCTCAGGGTCAAGCACTTGATGTTCACGATACTCAATCCGGCGTGGCCTCCACTCGCGAGCAGTCCGCATCCATCTCCACTCTAAATAACCTATTTTCATATTAAATCCCCGTGACCAAAACTGCTGTTCCTGTAAGACTACGCTTGCCCATACCTGATCAACACGAAGAAATCCACATACATGAGCCTGCTGCTTGGTGGGTTGTGACTTATCAAGGTGTTATTGTGAACTTCAGCAGGCACGATACCATGACGGATCGTGTGCATTACACACGCAATGGCTGGAGCCAACAAGCCTCAGCCCTAAACGCAAGAGACAGACTGCGAGCACTCAGTTATTCAACGGACTTTGATGTGGTCAACTTGGTTGATGTTCTATCTCGAACCGCTCAACTCCACAATGCTCACAGTGTATGCTCTGACGATACAGCCAGGTCCTGAACTGACTCACGCTGACTTCTAATCTGGTTCGATCTATTGAGTCAGCAGGTATGCGTAGCACATACAAAGGCCGCCAATACCGAGTGCGGTGGCGATACTCTTCATCACAGCCCGCAGCAGTGTCTGATAGATAACGCACTGTGACACCACGAATCTCTCCTGTGACAATGTCTATGGTGGTTGACGCATCCACGGGAATCACACGAGAGTTTTCAAAAGATCGATATTCTGGTTCAGTGAGAGCAAGATAGAAATATTTCAGTTTGGGTATTCTCATGTGTATACTTATGGATTTCCAATCACACCACTAAATACAACATGGAACAGATCATTCAAAAACAAACACAGGGTGGAGCACGACCCGGAGCAGGCAGACCCAAGGGCTCCAAAGCCCGTGTGAGTGTGGAAAGCCTCCTGGCAGAATTAGAACTCAGGGCTCCTGGTGAGAGTTATGAAGCACTGCTGTTAGAAGACTTCTTGAGAGCCAGACTGGAAGACGACAAAGGCCTGGTGCTGAAGTATCACAATCTCATCCTGAACAAGGTCATGCACACCCTGACCACTGTGGAGGTGGTGGAAGGTCAAGACGCCATCGACGCCAAGAGCCGTGCTTTTGCAGAAGCCATAGCACAGATAGTGGGTATTCCCGCCAAGGACTAAATAATAATACACAAGGAAGCACCAACATGCCATTAGACAAAAGCAAAAGCCCTAAAGCGTTCCAAAAGAACATCCGCACTGAACTGAAAGAAGGCAAGCCAATGAAACAGGCAGTGGCCATCGCATATGACATTGCTGGCAAGAAAAAGAAGATGGGCGAGAAAATCTCTGACACCATGAAAAAAGACAAGATGCACAAGATGAAAGATGGCAAGATGATGAAAGACTCTGCTATGAAATCCAAAGGAAAAACCAAATGAAAAACCGTTCAACACAATCTGACATGAACATGGACTTTGATGGCATGGCCAAATCTGGCACTGGTCGTGTGAATCAGAAACTGCAAACAAACGCCTGGTCAGGACACATGAATGATGGTCGTGAAGTAAACATGGGCCGTGGACCTACCAAAGGCAACATGGGCTGTGGCAAGCCAGGCAAGCCAGGTGCCATGAACTCAGTCACACAGGATTCATTCCGACCAGCACCCACTGACAGTCTGCCCAGCAACATGAAGATCAAGAATCCCGACTACATCAATGGTGGTGCACAGGTTCGCACACCAGGCGGCACTCGAGCCTGGGATCCCAAGTGTGGTCAGAACTATTCAGGCAATCCTGATCAGATCCGCATTGGTCAGACAGGCGGCCCTGGTTATGGCAACACCACACGGGGCAAGCGTCCTCCAACCGACGCAGGCAAAAACACATTCAACTACGGTCCCCGCAGCCAGTACTAAAGGACAATGATGAACATACCATTCCAACTTCAAGGCGAAAACTTCGCAGTGAATTCAACTGCTGACAGTTCACTGTTTGAGTTCCAGATCACCAACGGTCAGATGCCCAATGCTCTCCTGGTCAGTGTGCCTGTGTCAACATCAAACACCGTGGTAGCAGTGAATGCCAGTTTTGATCAATTCAATTCTGACGCTGTGGTGCCTGCAGATGGCTCACCCGGAAGAGGCATCGTGGTGATCCCTGGTGCTCCTGCCTTGTTCACTCTCAACACCCAGGCCGCTGCCACAGGCAATCTGTATGTGAGCGTGGCCAGCACAGCCAATGTCACAGTTTATCTCAGTGGCTTGGTCATTTAAGGAAACATCATGAGAATATCAACCAAGAACATGCAAGCCCGTGCAATCAATGTCAAGCGTGGTCCAACCACAGGCAATGAGAATCCCGGCACCAAACGATCTGACTTCATGGCTGAAAAGTCAAAGACAGGATCAGAGAAAAGTGAGATAGCTAACATGATCACCGACGCAGTGGCAGCACGAGGTCGTGGCATGATGGGATTCAGAGATCCCACAGTGGAAGGCCTGCACACCAACACCAATGTTGGCCGTGGACCCACAAAAGGCAATGCTGGTCGACAGACTGGCAAGTCTGGTGCTGCTCGTCGCGGTGCTCTTGGAGCCACTTCAGGCTACTAAACCCCCCACATCTGATCACACGAGGGTGGTCAGGTGTTTTGATTTGTTATGAAAGGAATAGAAATGAACAAAACCACTCCCACCACCGGCAACAACATCTGGGACGATGTGCCTGCTGAAAAACCCACCCGAAAGAAACCTGACCCTGTGAGTGCTCTGGCACCTGATGAGTTTGACTCTGGCGGATTTGACACTGACGGCTTTGTGTCAAGAGACTTTGACCTGGAAGGCTTGATGACAGACTTTCCCACAGCCAAGGAACTGGAACGCTTTGTGTTTGATGAAACTGGTGTGGTGCTGAACCTAAAAGGTCGTGCCAACAAACTCAAATACCAAGTGGCCATGGATGTGCTCAACGGTCAGGATGTTGATCCCCGATACATCGGCACTTCAAACCCTTACTTGGAAAAGACTGACATGGTACCAGAAGAGCCCATGAAAGCATTGCCACCCAGAGATCCAGATCTGCCACCCTTAGACACTTTGCAAAACAGTTTCTTCACAGGATTTGTGCCACACTCTGATCCTGACTACCATGCACAAGGTCGCAAGATGCACTGTTTGTTTCGCAAATACCGGAATGGTGTGATCAGTTATGAAGTGCAAGGTCCCATCGAACCACGCCCAGTGGGAGAAAAGATTGACAAGTGGGGCAAAGTGCGTCCAGAGATCATCCGGTGGGTTGATCCTCGCACAGGCGAGCAGTTGGTGCAGCGTGAAGATGGCACACTCACACCCATTGGACGCCGACTCAAGGCCATGATGCAGACCATGAAATACAATACAACCAATCAGTGGTTGGCCTATGTGGATCGAGAGTTTGTGAGCCTGGACCACAGAGCCGCTGCCAACCCATGGGACTTGAGCACATGATCTCTGAACCCACCCTACGCGATGGCATGATCCATCAGGCCCGAGAGGATCGCATGGCACGAGATGTCAAGATCATGCAGGGCGTGAATGCTGCTCACCGTGAAGCATTTGGTCAGAAGTTTCCTGGACAACTGGAACACTCAATGCGACTGATTTCTGAACGCCTGCAACAGATCCTGACCAAGCCGCCAGGAACAGAATTGGCCAATCCTGTCACATGGCCAGGCACTGCACTGGAGATTGCTGACCTGTCCCAGGCCCTGTGGCATCTACAACAGGTGCGACTGAGCCTACCCGTCACCTCCACTGCAAGTGAATGATCGATCCAGGCGTGCTCATGCGTCGGGCTGTGAGATACTGTTGCGAACAGAATCAAATTGAACCCGAAAACATAGCCACACTGCCGGTGGCACTCCGTGCTGATTTTGAAGCATTAGTGATCGCAGTGCAGGAACACATGCAGTACAACCAACTGCACTACTTCAGACCATTCCTCCACCAGCGGAGTTTCTTCACCACCATCTCAAATCGTCGTGGTATCCTGGCAGCCAACCGGATTGGCAAAACAGTTTCAACCTGTGCAGAAACAGCCATGCATCTCACAGGCATCTATCCTGACTGGTGGCAGGGTCATAGGTTTGACAAACCCATAACCTGCATGGTGGCCGGTGAAGGATGGAGTCAGGTGGCCCTGGTGCTGCAACAAGAACTGCTGGGCACACCTGACATCAAACTGCGTGACAACATTGGCACAGGCATGATACCCAGGTCAGAGATCATACAGGACACCATGCGTGGTGATGGAGCCAACGCCATTGGCATTGAGATACGCCATGCCACAGGAGGCAAGAGTTATCTGTTGTTTGCCAACTACACTCAAGAGGTTCGCCAACTGCAAGGTTTCAAACTGGATCTGGCTGTGTTTGATGAGCAGCCTCCTGATGATTTCTTTAGTGAGATCGTGACCAGAACAGCCACCACACAAGGCATGATCCTGTGCTCATTCACACCACTCAAAGGTCTCAATGGCCTGGTGAGCAAGTTCTGGAATCGTGAACAAGGCTATGATTACATCCGTGTGAGTTGGGATGATGTGCCTGAATATGATCTATGGCACGAACCATTCTTGCTGAAGAGCACAAGAGATCAGTTAGAGCGTGATTATCTACCACACGAACGCGAAGCCAGGATGCAGGGTCGACCCATCATGGGCAAGGGTGCTGTGTTCCAGATCCGTCAATGGCCCACATACCAGTCGGGTGATTTTGACTTCCGGCAACGGTCAAACATACACAGGATCATTGCTCTTGACCTGGGGCTGGTGAACGACAAAACTGTGATCACCTTGATGTATTGGGATCCTTACGAGCGTGAAGCATGGTTGCACCGGCAGATCATGGTGCAAGGTGTGGAAGAGGCTGTGCCCACACAATATATCAACCACCTCTTACGGCCCGAAGTGTTTGGCACGCCCATAGTGTTGCCAGCAGATGCCTCCACCCCTGGACGCTATACCATGAGTGTGAACAGCATCCGAGAACTGTTCGAATCTTATGAACTCAATGTGTTGCCGGGTGCCATCATGAATCCAGCAGACGATCAAGGTCGACGCACCAACCACAAGAGTTATGGCATAAACCAGATGCGGCAGATGTTGGAAGTGGGCAGTCTGCATGTGAATGAAAACTGCGTGGACTTCTTGAGAGAAGCACAGAACTACTATGTGGATTCACAAGGCAGATTCTCGGACCCTGATGATTGTATTGACTCAGCGAGATATGCCATCCTGGGTTGCTTGCAAGGCATGGCCGAACCCTGGGACAACCGCACCCCCATGGACCGCATGCGAGCACAACGCAACCAGATCCGCTTGCCGGATGAATCAAACAAACCTGCGTGGAAACGCAGTTATAACCCACAAGGATAACATGAGAACCATACAACTTGCTACCCATCTTGTGCGATCAGTAGGACTCGCAGACCCTGTGGCCACTGTGCTGTGCGAAATGCACAAGGATGCTTATGTGGACACACTCACGGCCATGGGCACGGACCTGGATGTGTTTGCGATCGCGGAGGACGAAGAGCCCATCTCCTGTCAAGCCTGCCATCTTGCGGCCATGCGATTGAGTACAAATACGCTACAATAAGCAGGATTGTCCAGGGCCGCTAAATAACATATGCTTGATATAAAATACATTCCAGTTGATGACATCAACACCAATCGACCACAAAACGCACGATTTGTGCGGATGAAAAACATGATGGATGTGAAGATGGCATCCTATCTACGCTATCTGGGGACTAAAAATGCCATCAACCGTGCTTCTGATTATCATTATCTATGCCTTGCCGTCACTGATTCTACGGCTCCTGTAAACGGCATAGACTACATCCACCCTACCGTGAAGCCTGTGGTAGATTACACCACAGCAGTGATTGCCAAAGGACTGGCACCCAATGGTGAGGTCAACTTTTCATTTGTGGCTGACGGTTCTGACGATGATGCTGCTGCCCGCCAGGCAAGTGAAATGGTCAGCCATGTGATCAACGAAATGAATGATCCGCACTTTTTGTTAGAGCGTTGGATCATGGATGCCAACATGCACAAGAATGGCATGATGATGATCATGCCCATACGCGAACCCATCACCAGGTATGTAGAAACCACAGGCACAGCAGATCAACTCAGAGCCTTCGAACAACAAGCAGCAGACTCCGGACTCACTGCCATGCGTCAAAGCCGCAGACGCACCAATGTGGACATGAGTCGCGTGGCAGAAGAAATGAAACAACTGCTGCCTGAACAGAATCAGCAGTTGATGCAGGATCAGATGGACCAACATCTTGCTGACATGACTAATGATGACACTGATCCAGAAAGTTTCACAGCAGATCAACAAGAAGCAGCGCAGGGCGAAGTAGAAAGCCAGCAACAACTGTTGAATGAAGCCATCACTCGCAACTCAATCTACACTGCCCGATACAAACTTACCGGCTACAACATCCGCATCAAGTTCAACCCCATAGCACAGCACTTCTGGATCTGTGATCCCACAGTGCCTGAAATGAGAGATCAGCCATTCTGCGGCTACTATGATCCAATGACCATCCAGGAAGCCATGGAACTGTATCCTGGCATTGACCTGGAACAGTTTGAACGCCATGCTGAATACAACATGAACGGTGCTTATCAAGCCGGTTCGGTGCTGAACAACCTGGCCATCCACGCAAGAGATTCGGTGCCTATCATGGGTGTGCCGGTAGATTCAGCAGCATCAGCGGATCCAGACAGCCGACAAGTCAGTATCGTCACTGTTTGGAACAAGTTTGACATTGATGATGACGGTGAACTGGAACTGGTAGAACTGATCTATTCAGGCACATATATCATATCGGCCAGAGAAGTGGAGTTTATCCCTGTGGCCAACATGTGCCCACGCCCATTACCCGGCAACTTCTACGGCATGAGCGTGGCTGAGAGTGTGATCCCCATGCAGGAATACAACACTTCAGCAGCCAGAGCCGAAATACAACTGGGCTTGCTCACAGCCACACCGCGTATCGGTGTGAAACCCGACAGACTGGACTTTGAAATGCTGCAGGATGGCGAATCAGCCATCTTCATCCTGGATTCAAAGTTTGATCCTGCCAAAGACATCTACGCATTACCACCCCCATCAGGCAATCTCCAGTTCTTGGAAGTGGCCATGAACCGTATCCAACAGGATACCATGGCCATGGTCGGTATGACCACACCACAAGATGTGTTCAATCCAGAGGTGATGTCACCTGGAAACTCAGGCATCAAACTGCAGATGGCTCTCACACCCAATCAGATCATCCAGGACAATATTGTTCGCAATTCAGCAGATGGTGTGAAAGAAGCCATCTGGTTGGTATGGCGAACCTTGATACAATACGGTGATGACTATGGTGTGAAGAAACTGGCACAGAAGAGTCACCCTGATAAAAAACCAGAATTCCTGGATTACATGTCCTGGGATGACATGAATTTCTGTGACCGCAAACACATTGAGATGGAACTGGCCCTGGGCATGCGTAGTGAAGAGAACGCACTGGGTCGCCAACAGATCATCCAGAAGTGTCAGGCAGACTTGTACAACACCACACAGGCCATGGTAGCACAAGGCACACTCACACCTGAAGTTTACAAGAAGGTCAAGAAGCCATTCTCTGACACCTTGTATATCCTGGGAGTGAAAGACGCTGATAGTTATCTGCCCAGCGATGATGAGGTCATGGTGATGATCAAGCAAGCAGCAGAAGCAGCCAAGAACCGCCAGCCATCTCCAGAAGATCAGGCACGCTTGGCCAAGGCACAACTGGATCAGACTCGTGCTCAACAGATACAACACGAAGTGTCGGGCACTGATGCTAACAGCCAACTGGACTTCATGGCAGTGGCCGCTGGCACACCCAAAGTTTACAACTGATTTGATTCGTGATTGGAGTATGATATGATTAGTGAAGACGCTATAGATGCGTATAATACCAGATTGACCTTGGATCCCACAACCATCCGCAATCTCACACCAGCACAACGCGATCAAGTGCGTGTGTATGGTAGTCAAGCAGAAGCCTTGTTGAAAAATCGAGACTTGGCCATGTTTGTGCATCATTACAAGTTTTCAGTGAGTGATGCTCTGGTTTCAATCCAGGCACACACACCAGAAGCCAATGCTGAACGAGTGGCCTTAAGCAATCACCTGGCCGGCATAGATGCTTTTGTCAGCAGCCTCAAGCGAGCAGTGTATTGGCGGTCAAGATTAGATCAACAAGACACCAAAGATCTGTCGAAATAACCCAATAATACTAAATAAAGCACACAGGGTAAGCACACGCCCCCTACAAAGGAAAAACATGACAGAAATGATCAAGCCTAATGCTCCAGACAGCACGGCCAATGACACACCAGTAGCGACTTCTATTGAATCAATAGCGTCCAAGATGACCGCAATGAGAGAACATACTCTGCGTAATCTGATTAGACCTACAACAGAGTCCTCGGCAGGAGCAGATGAGTCGGCAGACACATCCAGCCCTGTGGCACCAGAACAGGTAGCCGAAGATGACACTATCTATGACGATGGTAATGCAGGAGATATCACAGGATCTGAAGCCCAGACTGAGTCTGTAAGTGAACCAGAAAACACATCCGGTGAAGAGTTGATTGATTTTATTGAGTTTGCCGAAACAAACCCCAACGCCAAGTTCAAGTTTGTTCGCAACGGAAAAGAAATCGTAGTCGACGCTCGAAAGGCCGCAGCAATACTTGGTCAAGGTGGAGCCATCCATGAAGAAGCACGCCAGTTAAAAGTGGAGCGAGCCGAGTTCGAGGAATACACTCGAGACTTGAGGGAACGCCAAGAAGGTTTAACATTGGCCATGGAGTTTACGGTGCAACCGCGTTTGCAAAGTGCGTATGATGAGATTGTGAAAACACAAGGTTATCAGACAACTTTCCAACAACAGATGGCAAACACATCGGACCCCGCACAACGGGCAAGATTGCAGGCCAGCATGCAGCAGAATGAACAATACATTCGCCAGCAGCAAGAGTTGATTGGTCAGTTGAAACCAGCAGTGGATCAGTTTCGGCAGGTTCGCAAGCAGCAAGTGCAGTCAGTCCTGGAGAACAACCGCAAGGCGTTCACAGACAAGGAGTTGAAAAACGAATATGTCTACAACGAACTGCGAAACAACATCTCCAAGGTATGGCCCGAAGCCCGGTCAGAGTTAGTGCCAGGTATACCCAACATAGATCTCATCTCTTCGGATGAAAACTTGTTGAGTCTTGTGAGAGACGGATTGAAATACCGTAATGGACCCAAGACAAAAACAGCCGGATCCAGCATCGCACAATTGACCATGCGTCGTGGCAGTAGCACCCAGGGCAAAAACCCATCCAGTGATATAGCCAAACTTCGTGAACAAGCCAAGAGCGGCGATAAAAAAGCCGGAGACAACCTGTTGATGCAACGACTCACACAGATTCGTTCAGCAAGAGGTGGTAGATAATATAGCCAACATTCAAGGAGAATAAAATGGCAGAAATCACAACCAGTCAAATTGGTAACGGAACTACTGCATATGCCAGTGACATCGTTGTCAAAGACTTAGACTTAGATGTAAGCAATCGTATCAAAGACGATACCCCCGTGTTGAACATGTGCATGAGCAAGAAGCGTAAAGTAAACTCTACACTTCCATTGTGGACTGACGACATCTATCGCTTGCCTTCAGCACAAGCGGTTCAAGAAGGAGCCAATGTTTCTACTGCCAACGCAGAAAGCAACAGCCGTTATAACCTGGCCAACTACACACAGATCTTCCAGACCACAATCGCTGCGTCCGGAACTGCTCGTGCTGTTATGCAGTCAGGTGGCGATCCCCAGGCATACCAAGAAGTCAAGCAACTGATCGAACTCATGTTCGATGTGGAGCAACAACTTGTTCGTGCAGACCAGATCGGCACACAATACGGTGGACAGACAGGCACAGCCATCACCAACCCAACCACTGCCCAAACCGGCGGTCGTCGTATGGGTAGCCTGGCTTCGTTTGCTGGCACATTGAGTTTCAACCCTTCAAATGCTGCCATCGCCAACATCACCACAAACACCAACAACGCAAGTTCTGACAGTTCTGTGGCCAATGTGGGTAATCTGGTTATCAACTCAAACGGAACTCAGTTCTACACCGGCACATTCACCAACCAAGTGTTCCAGCCTGTGATCTACAAGCAGTTGGTGACCGTGGCTGAACAACGCTACAATGCCAAGATCCGTACCATGGTTGTTCCAACCAGCCTGCGTACCATGATCTCTGACAATATCGTGAACAGCAACACCAGCATCAACCGTCGTAATGTGGAGCGTGGCGACACAATCCAGACTTACGAAGGTGACTTCAACTACACCTACGAAATCTATGATTCCTGGATCATGGACCAGTCTGGTGTGAGCAACTCCATCTACTTCTTGAATGAAGATGTGTTGCAGTGGGGTAGTCTGCGTGATCTGGGACCCAACAACGAAGTGTTCTCCAACGCTGACGCAAGTTTGGACCAGTTCCTGATGGAAGGTACCTTGATTGTTCGCAATCCAGCAGGCGTTGGTCTGTTGAACAACATCAGCACAACTGGTGCAGCAGCCAGTTCACCACGCGGTGCGAGTTTTGTTAGTCGTACCAACGCAGGTGGCGGCGACACATACTGATCCCCGGATTGGTAAAACAAAAAGGCTCTTCGGAGCCTTTTTTGTTGACATTTTGTTGCTCTTATGCTATATTACTAATACGGTGTGAGCCACCGTGTCCAGGATCAAGTTAGCCTTTTTGTTTGCTAATGTATCGTCGCGGCTGTATAATACATACTAATGCGAGAGCAGATACAAAGGACGAAAATATGGCAAACAAAGAACACGAACAGCAAGAAATAATTGAAGTATTGCGTGGATCACGCCGCCTGGATTGGCACGAATACATGAACAAGCGTCAGGCAGAAATCCGAGCATTCAAAGAACAATATGGCGATGGCGATGGCACAGATGAAAAGTTTTTTAAAAAACATGATGAGCGTAATCTTCAAGAATCTAATCTCATGAGGTCCTGGTGCGAGGCATTGTATCCAGAAGAAAAAGGATATCAGTCTGCTGGCAAATATGACATCACAATACTGATAACAAAACGACAATAACACCAGCCCCGAGAGGGGCTTTTTTTTGTGGAGTAAGACCTGTTATTGAAGAGAGCACTAAATACAAGATGAGCCTTGATCCCAACCAACCCGAATACCTTGACAACACAGATCCCGAAAAGAACTACGATTATCTACGCCAAGACCACGGCGGCACTGTGACCATACACAATGGCATAGCCGATCGATTGTTGCAGAATGACAAGTTGTATCGTGCCATGAAAGGCGACTGGTCAAGAACTGCCTGGAACGCCAGCAACAACATAAAAGTCACAACAGGGCGTGAAGATGGCAAGTTCTACATCCGTCGAGAACAGATGAATAGTGACGCTGTGGCTCGACGCTGTGCAGAATATCGAAAAGCAGCCGAACAAGGCTATCCTGATCCCCTGGCACCCATTGGTGATGATGGTCATCTCACATGGAAATGGATGGACCTGCCCAATGTTGTAAGCATACGCATCAGTGATCAGTATTTTGGTGGCATGCCCTGGGCTGCTATCAAACATGATCGCACACTCAAGGCCCAGTTCTATCGAGTTGTGCAAAAAGAATACCCACAATATGTGTGCTATCCAGGCGGCCGATTGCCCATACCTGTTGATGTGCCTTATCCTGTCAAGCAAGGTGAACACAAGTTCTTCAAAGGAATATAAACCATGAGTTTTCAAATACCCACTGGCACTGACCTGGTTGATTTCTTAAAGGATTTTACAGGATCAACCAACGACGCTGAAATCAAGAAATGTATCTATCTTGCTGAACTCAGCATGAGAAACATCGAACTGCCTGCCTTGCGTAGCAATCCTTATGACCCAGAATACATTGGTGTGGCCAACGAATACGGTCGAGTTCCTATTCCCACAGACATGAACAAGCCAATCTTGTTCTTCAATCAGAATGGTGCAACGCCAACCCAGACAGGTCCGTGGATCGTTTATGATCGTATCGGAGACAGAGACATCATCACACAGGGCATGATCGCCCAGTTGTATCTTTCTCCTGTGAATGTGCCGGCTGTGATCCGCGGCAAGTTCAGTGAAGTATACAATGAATATCAGTTCTTGCCTTATGTGGCTGAAGGTGCTCTAATCAACTTGTATTCCTACAAGGCCTGGCCCTTGTTGTTCAGTCCCATAGATGATGAGATCGTGAGTGCGACGGGCACCATAGGCACCATTGCTGGTGCCGGCCCTTGGACAGCACAGATCACAGGCATGAGCGACACTGTGGGGCTTGAAGCAGGCAGCATTATCACTGCCACAGCAGGCACAGGCAGCATAGGCACCGGTGGTGTGTATGTGGTCACCAGCACAACCTCAACCTCAGTGAACTACACAGCCACAGGCGGCACCACACCCATAGCAGGCACAGTGACCAATGTGGCCTTGCTGGAAAACACCGGACGAGTGGTAGAAACCAATGCTGTGTTGCAAACCTGGTCAGAAGGCTATGTGTACAGCACTCTGCGTGAATACTACATCAAGCGTCACAATCCAGAAGATGCTGCGATCTATCAACAAAAATACACTGACGCCTGGAACATCGTGAATGATCAGAACAACCTGGGCAAATGGTCTGGAGGTCACACAAGACTCACTTCAGTGTGGCAGCCAAGACAATATCGAAATTACAGTCTCAAATAAGGATACCCACATGGCTACCAGCAACGCAACCACAAACAGTCGAAATTACACAACTCTGTATTCGGCCAGCACCGGCAGTGTGAATCCAGGCACCGGTTATGGCAATGCCAATGTGGCCAGTTTCTTGGCTGAAGGATCTGACACGGGTGGCAACAGCATTGGCAATATCACTGCTGCTGGCATCATATCTGCACAGGGCAACATTCAGACAGATGCCTACTTCATTGGCACATTCATTGGCAATATATCAGGCAATGTGGCAGCAGCAGGAGCCAACACACAGGTTCAATACAACAACAGCGGTGGTTTAGGTGCCAGTGCAGCATTCACATTCAATCAAGTAAGCAATGTGCTCAACATTGGTGGCAATGTTTCTGCCAATTACTACACTGGCAATGGATCACAACTCACAGGTTTGCCTGCCACATACGGCAATGCCAATGTGGCTGCATTCTTACCCACATACACAGGCAATCTATCTGGAGGCAACCTGGCCTTGACCGGCAATGCTGTGATCACCGGCGGCGTGACCACCAGCAACAACATCGTGAGTGGTGCCAACATCCAGGCAGCAGGCAATATCCGTACCACAGGACCCAGCGGCAACATCACCGGCGTGGATTATGCTGTGGCCAATTTCTTTGTGGGCAATGGCAGCCTGCTGACCGGTGTTACCAGCACATATGGCAATGCCAATGTGGCGTCTTTCTTGCCGGTGTTTGGTGGCAATGCGAATGTGACAACTGTGTTCTCTAACACAAACTTGGCCATGCAAGGTCAGGACTGGGTGCAGATGCAATACAATCCAGATGGCACACCACATGATCAGACTGACATAGGCACAGGATCATGGTTTTATCTGGATGGATCAGGTGCTGTGTGGGAAAGCAATACCACAGGTTCATTAAAATCAGTGATCCTGGGCAACAATGGAAACATTAGTGCTCAGGGCAATGTCACAGCACCATACTATTTTGGTAATGGCAGCCAACTAACAGGATTGCCAGCCACATATTCAAATGCCAATGTTGTGAGTTTACTGGCCAACTTTGGATCTAATACCATTACCACCACAGGCAACATTGTTGCTGGCAATGTAGATCTACCAGCAACTGGAAAATTCTTTGTGGGGGTTGCTGGATTAAACTCTGTGATTATCCAGCCTGCCGACATAAGTGTAGTCAGCGCCTTTGGAACTGGTCGAGTTAGTGCTGATTATTTCCAGGGCGATGGCAGCAATCTGAGTGGAATCACCGGTGCCAATGTCACAGGCACCGTGGCCAATGCCACATATGCAACTTCAGCAGGCACAGCAACCACAGCCACAACTGTGACGGGTGCAGCACAAGCCAACATAACTTCAGTTGGCACATTGACCAGTCTTGCAGTGTCTGGAAATGTGTCAGCAGGAAATATCAGTACCACAGGCTTGATTTCGGCCACAGGCAATATCACAGGCAACTATTTTATCGG
>Ga0136644_10000892_pt1 | contig 23940 bp, 2 predicted proteins | sample C_130820_EF_Meta_FD_94780 | JGI IMG/M metagenome (GOLD analysis project Ga0136644, IMG submission 94780) | Freshwater microbial communities from Lake Croche, Canada to study carbon cycling - C_130820_EF_MetaG (v2) (version 2) | ecosystem: Environmental > Aquatic > Freshwater > Lake | place: Lake...
AGATGATAATCAAAAAATTGAAGCTGCCGCATCTGAAGCAAGATTAATTAGAAAATACGGAATACAGAATTATCAAAAACTCTCTACATTAGTAGATCTTGCAGATAATGCAGATATTGGAGCTGCTCCAGGAGATGCATCTCGTGATGTAATATTAAGTACTGCTAGTCTTCTTAGAAATAGTGCATTTGCAAAAGTATCTAAAATTAAAGGCGAACTATATTCTAAATCAGAATTAATTCCTCGTAAAATAATTGAGTCAGTTCCTACAGGTACTGATAATAAAGAAATTGTTTCATCAAAAATAAATGATATCCTTTCTAAATATACAACTGCACCAAATTTAGAACCTAGTTTTGATTATGCTAATTATATCAAAGTAGCAAATGGAGATAAAGCTAAGACCAATTTTGAGGTTAAACAAATTAATGGACAGATGCAATATACAATGGTCACTACTTCTAAAGAGGGAAGTGCTCGTGCAATTGTAGAACCTGAAGATTATGAGAATGTAATGGGAAGATCTGGTTACAAATCAGTTGATCTAGATCCAATGTTTCTTAAATTAAATACTACAGGAACTACAGATAAGAACGGTATACCTTGGTTTAGCGGAAGATCGTTTCCATTATTAGCTGATACTAAGTATAAAAAAACAACTGGTAATCTAGTTGTAGATAATAGTAATCCTGATATAGTATGGTTTGAATTAAATGTGCCAGGAAGAAGTCGTCCTATAACTTTTCCAGATCCTATTAGTTATCCAAATGGTCTTTCTAAAAGAATAGGTGGTAAATTAAATACAACTTTATTAGGCGTATCTTATGATATTAGCCCAGCAGTAATTGATGAATTAATACAAAAAAATAAATAACTAATGGCAGATCAACTTCCAGAAGAGTTTAAAGGATATAAACCAACCGAAAACTTAGGTGTAGTTATTCCAGATTTAACAAGGAATTTACCAACCGTGCGTGGGGCAGTTCGTCCAACAACACCAGTTTCTACAGGTCCTATGGGTGAGTCTGATCGACTTATGCAAAAATTAAGTTCAGGAGAATCATTAGAGAATACACTACCTGTTGTTTTTGGAAAAGATGTTGATATGACTGGTCGTTTTCCTCAACAATTTCCTGGAACAGATAATGAACAAGCTTATGCTGTACATCAAGGTTTAGGAGAGAAGGCTGTAAATGGTGTTGTTAAGTTTGGAGGCATTGCAACTTCTGCTTTTTTAAATGGTACAGTCGGGGTAGTAGCTGGAATAACTAGTGCTATACTAGATCAAAATTCTGCATCATTTTGGAAAAATTCTGTATCAGAAGGTCTTAATGATTATACAAAAGAACTTGAAAATAGTTACGCTCATTACAAAACAGAGCGTGAAAGAAAAGGTGATTGGTGGGAACCTGCAAATTTATTTACAGGTAATTTCTTCTTTGACAATATTGTAAAAAACTTAGGATATACAGTAGGTTCTATTGGTGCTGGTTTTGTTTTTGGAGGAGCATTGAAAGCAATGGGTCTTACATCTAAAATTGCTGGATATGGTGCTAAGTGGGCCGCTGCTGCAGACGCTGCTATTGCTGAAAATGTTACATTAGGAGAAGCTGCATCTATTGCAAAGACTACTACTAAGTTAGAAAGTATTTTAGCACAGGCTAAATCTTCTGTAGGTAATATATTAAAAGATCCTAAACAAATAGATCGTGCAATTGTAGCTACAACTGGTACTGCAGCTGAAGCAGGATTTGAAGCATTGAATAACTCTCAAGAGTTTAGAGAAAGAATGATTTCTGAATTCAAAACTAAGAATGGTTATGATCCTACACCAGAGGATATTGCTGAGATTAATGACTATGCTGAAAGTGTTGGTAACTTTAGTTGGTTGGCTAACACTGCATTATTAACTGCAACAAACTATATTCAGCTTCCTAAAATTATGTCTTCTACTTTTAGAGGGGAGACAGGTGTAGTTAATGCTGCATTTAGAAATGGTACATGGGCAAGTTCTCTTCCTAAAGAAGGATTTGGTAAACTATTATATCAAGGATATAAAGCTGCTGGATTAGTTTTTAATCCTGCTGAAGCATTTGAAGAAGGTGCACAGTTTGCTATTCAAAGTGGTACACAAAATTACTTCAATAAAAAATATAAAGGAGAAGATGTAACTTTCTTAAAAGATGGTTTTCAATATGGTATAGATGAAGCTATTACTTCTAGCGAAGGTTTATTAAATATCTTTACAGGAGGTTTCTCTGGAGGTATTTCTACTGCTGTAGGTAGTATTCAACAACGTGGTTTTACTGGCTATGGTGGACAAGAAGCACGTATTAGAGATGTTGCAATGAAATCGTGGAATGATAGTAGAGCAGCTAATGTATTGAGCTTTGCTTCAGATAATGCTAGACGTGCACAAGCAATACAAGCAGAGCGTGCTGATGCTATTGTATTGAATGATGAGCTTGAGTCAAAAGATAAAGAGTATGACTATGCACACACATTCATTACATCTCGTTTACAATATGGTGCTAAAGAAGCTATTGATATTGAGATTGCAGAATTAGAAAGACAAGCTATTACTGATTTTGAAGATTTGAAAAAATCTGGTAAAGCTGCAGAGACCGATACTCCAGAATCATTCCAAGCTAGACTAAACTTATTAAAAGAACAAGCTAACACTGTAGAAAGTATTACTAATGCTACAAAGTTTGCATATGAAGGTGCAGTTGATCCTGAAACTAAAAAAAGAAAGTATTCAAAAAATAATATTGATAAGTTAATCTATGCTAAGTCAAAAGTTGCAGATTATAATAGACGTATTCCTCAAGTAGATCAGAAACTTGCATTAGCTGGTATTTCTACAGCTACTGTTATGGAAGAGATTAATACTACAGGACAACTTGCAGATGAAGCAAGAGATAAGCTTTTAGCTGATGTTGAAGGCTTACCTTTGTTAGATGTTGCTGATAAGACTAGTTTAACACAAGCTGCTAAAGATGTAATGGAGTTAGGACTTCGTAGAAAGAAGTTCTTATCTGAGTTTAATGATATTGTTGCTAATCCAGAAAAATATGATATAGCAGATATCAAAGCAAAGATACAAGATGAAATGCGTAAGGCAGCTGAGCAGCCTGGTGAGAAAGAAACTATTAAAATTAAAGCTAAGAATGGCGATTTAAACTTACAGATTGGTAAAGAGTATTATTCTCCACGTCCTGCTACACAGAATGAAGCAGGTGAAGATGTTTACAAAGCTCCTACATTCACTGTAATAGGACAGAATGAAGATGGTACATATCGTATCAAAGAGTCTGATGGTACAGAACTAGATGTTCCTGCTAACTATTTTAATAAATTATATGTAGGTGATATGGCTGATGCTGCTAAGAACAGTAAGCTTAAATTCTATTTAGCTAACTGGAATAAGAAATACCTTCATCATGGACTTAAGGATGCAGAAGGAAAAGGTATCGAAGGTACATTAGAATATGATGCAACTAAAGACTCATTAGTATTCAAGTATAAGAATGCTAAAGGTAAAACTGTTACAAGAGAGGTTAAGCATAATATGTTTAAAGCTAAGAAAGGCTATAAACAAGCAATGCTTGAAGTTATAGGTAAATTAACTTCAGAAGAACAAAAAGCACTAGAGGATTACTTATCCTCAGAAGATACACTTTCTACAGATCCATCTTACCTAAGAACTAAGATGATCACTGATCTTTACAATAATACAAAAGAAAGATTAGATGAAGTTACAGAGAAGCTTACAAAGAATAAAGAACGTTTATCTACTGCACAAGAAGATTTAAACAAAATCAATACAGAGGTAGATGGCGGTAAGAAGTTAACTAAGAAGGTTAAGAAAACTATCAATGATCTATCTAAACTTGCAAAGGATTTAACAGAAGAGATTGCAAGTCTTGAAGCTGAAAAAACAGAATTAGAATCTGCTATTCCTTACATTGAGAATCTATATGACAATATGGATACGCTTGAAGGAGAAGCAAAAGATATTCTTGAGCAAGTTAAAAAAGATATTAATGTATTAGAAGATTTAATTGACAATACAAATGATGCTATTAAATACAATACAGATTTATTAGCAGATACACAAGCTGCATTAGCTGATGCTCTATCTTTACTAAGTGATTATATTAAACGCTTAAGAGAAGAAAACCCTGGTATGCCTTTAAACATTGAAGCTTTACAAGAACAACTTGAGAAGTTCCAAGGAGAAGAAGGTGCTAGAATGTTTATTGAACAACGTCTAGGATTTACAGAAACTGTTATGCAACTTGAATCTGACATCAGTGACTTTGCTGATGAGTTAAAGATACCTACATTAAAATCTAAGACAGATGCATTAGCTACAGGAGTAGGTGCATTAACTGCTAAATTAGATGAATTGATTACACAACAAATGTCTAAGGCTACAATCTTAGATTCGTTTGAGAATACAATCAATGAATACGAAACACAATTAGCTGAAGAAGAAAAGTTAAGAAAAGATAAAGCTCTACAGAAAGCTATTCTTGGTACAGAAGATAAGTCTAGTGTTCCTGTATCTCGCACAGATGACACTGTAGAAACAGACAGTAAGAAAAACACAGCAGACATTCCGTCTTCTTCTATTCCTTCTCCACAAGTTGAAGGATATGATAGATCAGTTCGTTTTGGTGCACGTTTAGCAAACCTTTCTACAGAACTTAGGAATAGAATCAAAGGTGTAATTGTTAACTCTAAAACACAAGAGGCTTTAGGTATTCGAGGATTAACTCAACACATCACTACTAATGTAGATTCTAAAAATACTTTATGTCTAGTTGTTACAGAAGAGGATGAAGATGGAAACTTATATTTAGTTAATGAGTTTGGAGAGCGTATTGTAAAGGGAGAAACTGAAACAGCTTTAGAGTTTGCTAAGCGTACATTAGATGAGGCAGTGTATCAATTGATGCCTACTGAAGAATTTAAGTGGAGCGAGAAGTATGGTGGACAATCTATGTTCCAAAAAGGAACAGATAAAGATTTAATTGAAGAAATTAAAAAACAGTATGCTAAAGATCGTGAAGAATACTTAGCTAGTGATGAATTAATTCCTGAGAACATTCAAGCATCATTTGGTGTACCTGTTTACAATACATATTTAGATGAGAATCAGAAAGAACAACCTGACTACATAACAAGAACTTCTGCACAAGATGCACAATTAATTACAGAAGATGCATTAGAAACTACTCCTTTAATTATTGTTCCTACAACAAAAGGTAATGAGCGTAGAGGTGAGGTTTCTATTGCAGCTAAAGTTGGTATGCCTCTTCTTGCATTAAAGAATGGTCTTGCTAAGTTAATGAATAGAAACTTCAATAAGAAAGAAGCTGAAGTTATCTATGATATGATCTTACGTCTATCTAACAATATCTTCAAAGACGGCAATGCTACATCAGCTGACTCACCAGAAATTGTTGAATGGTTAAAGACTGTAGTTTATTGGGGAACACCAAAAGATTCTGAAGGAAATGTAAAAGATCCTGGCTTCAGCAGTATATTTTTTGAGTATGCAAATGATGAAGAAGATTCATTGGTATTATCTATTTCTGGTAAAGGCTTAAAGATTCCTTTCACTCCTACAGAATTAGAAAGACGTAAAGACGGATTGATTGCTATCATTCAAGGAATGTATGGTAATGTTAACTCTACACAAGCTACTAAAAACTGGGATGCTCCTTACTACCAAATCACTGGTGTAAATGCAGAAGGTGAATTAGTTAAAGTGAGATGGGAGAACTATCAATCATACTTATTATCTAATAAGAACCCAGATGGTTCTCCTAGAGCTACAGAAGAAATTCCATTAGCTACAAGATTAAAACCTATTGAAACTCCTACAGATATCAATAGAGAGTCTATCTATTTTACCATCACTGATAAGCGTGATTACTATAAAGGTAAAGTTGAAGCTGCTGAAAAGAGAGCTGAGAAGAAAGCTACTGTTGCAAACAGAAAAGCTATTGCTAGTAAGAAGCTAACTCCTGCAAACAAAGCACCTAAAGCTAAGAAAACTACATCAGAATCTAAAGCTCCTAAAACTACTGGTAAAGATTTGAATACAATCCAGTTAGAAGCACATCCATATTTAGGTGAGATTGAATACACTGCTGTAAAAGAAGGTGATGGTTATGCTGTAGATGTTAAAATCAATGATGAGATGCGTTCTGTTGCATCTGATCTAGAGAATCAAGAAGCAGTTAATAAGTTATTTGCTATTGCTAAATTTAGATATCCTGCAGATGCTCCTCTTGATTTTGAAACAGCCAAAGATTTACAACCAGAAGAGTTATTTAAGATTGCTGCACAGCTGATCATTTCTGCTCAGCTTATGCAAAATAAAGCAACATCAAAACAAGTTGCTAAAGAAAAAGCTGAAGAAGAAACTACTGAAGAGGAAATTACTGAAGAAGAAGAAGAAATTGTAGATGAGGAAGAAGCTGAAGGATTTTCTGCACAACAAGCTCCTGTTGAAGTAGAGCCTATTGATGATATTAGAGTAGCTAATATAGAAAATAAAAGAAAAAGAAATTTAGAAAGACCTATTAGACAGGTTACAGATAAAAATGATCCTTATTTTAAAGTAGGTACATGGGTTGTCTATGGTGGAGAGTTTGAAGGAGAAACTGAACAAGAAGTAATTGATAAAATCAATGCTAAGTATGATGCACAATTAGCAGAATTAGGACTTACTGAAGAACAAACTCCTGAACAACTAGTTAGAGAAAGACAAAGAAGACGTAAGCCTAGACCTGGTAAAGAGAAGTTTAGAATTTCAAAACTATTAGAATCAATCAATCAATACGAAGGTGAAAACTGGGATAAGATAACTGCATTCATGAAAGCTAACTTCCCAACCATTCCTTTATATCGTGTTAAGAATTTAATCCAAGGACCAAATGGTGTTAAAGCTTTTGGTATGATTAAAGATTCTGCTATTTACTTAGCTGAGAATGCTGAGGTTGGTTCAATCTATCACGAGGCATTTGAGGCAGTAATGGACATGTTCACTACTCCTGCAGAGCGTTCTGCGTTACGTGCTGAGTTTAGAGCTAGAACAGGAACGTTTGTAGATAGAGAAACTGGTAGAACTATAGAATATAGCAAAGCTAGTAATGATGAGATTAGAGAGCAGATGGCTGAAGAAGCTAGAGACTTCTTCCAATATGGAAAACGTCCTGTAGCTGCTAATAAGAAGAGCTCTGTTATTGCTCAGTTCTTTGCTGACTTATGGCAATTCATTAAAGAATTCTTTGTAGGTCCTCAAGCTAAGAGTAACTTAGAGAAGATCTTCCAACAAATGGGATCTGGATATTATGCACAAGCAAGTGCTAATGACTCTGCATTATCTTTTGCTAAGGCAGGAATCATTGATGTAGAAGATGCATTTGGAGATAACGCAAGTAAGTATCGTGTAGCAGGTTTGACAAGCGGACAATTAAATGACATGTTGCAAAACATGACTTATGAATCTGTGCTTTCTATTCTTGATAGAGCAGATACAAATCTTTTTGAATTTAATAACATCAATAAAAGTATTCTATATGATGAGCTTAAAGATGTTACATTAGATTTACTTGATGAGAACATTGAAGACATTGATTCATTATATACTGATAAATTAATAACTAAAGAAGTTCGTGATAAACTAATTGCTAATCAAGAGACTTTACTTTCTGTAGTTAATCAAAAATGGGATAACATTTTCAATGAACTTGATTCATACTTGAAGAAGTTTGGTATTGAGTTTGACGAGAATGATAACCTTATTCTAAATGATGAGAATAACTCAGGACGTGGAGATTACCAACAAGCTGATAAGATTGATAGTTTGAAGAAAGCTAATGTTGCAGTTAAGTTATTAATCTCTAGTTTACCAAAAGTAGATCGGGAGACAGGAGAATTTATCTTAACTCCACTAGGTGGTGTTAGTTTAATTCCTACAGATCAAGCTTATGTAACTATACAAAATGCTGTTGTAGGTGCACGTGATGTAGAGGAGATGATCACTCTTCTTAATGAATTAGCAGAACGTGATAAGAACTATGCAAGACTTGTTAATCGTTTAACACAAGGTAAAGACATTTCTGATTTAGATACAGAAGGTGATATTAATTTAGTTAATGCATTCTGGAGATTGTTTAAGAAGCAAAACCCTGATGTAAAGAATGTTTACATTCTTGCTAATGGTGATATTCAAGTTGGAGATTCTAACTTCTCTACAGCAGCTAGACAAGTTAAGAAAGACTTTCTTGCAGGTTTAATTAATAAAGCAAGATCTGGAGGATCATTATATGTAAAGAAAACAGGTATTAACTATGTAGGTAGAAAAGATAGTTTACGTAATGTTGATCTTAAGAAAACTACTGGTCAAGTTGCATTCTTAAAGAACTTAGGAATTGCAGGATTTACACGTGAACAAGTTGATAAACTTAAAGAACAAGATAGAAAAAACTTTGATGATGCTGTAAAAGGTATTTATCAAAGTATCTCTACAGGAAATAATATTATTAGTAACCAAGGAAAGACATTAGATATTGATGGTCGCATCACTACATTGTCTGAACTTAAAGCTAAGATTGATAATCCTGAGTTTAGCTCTACATATTATAACATTAATGGTGAGAAGACGCAAACATTCATTGGACCAAATGCTGGTAGTGAATTATTTGATGCATTATCAAAGATTGATAACTTAGAAGAGTTACGTGATACACGTTATTCATATATCCTTACAGATGATTTTGCAAGAAACTCTGTATTGATTAAAGCAATGTTTAGTTCTAAAGGTCTTCGTAAAGACAAATCTGAGAACTACATGAAGCCAGGTGTTGCTGATGGTATGAACAATGCTGTTACTAACAGAAAGAAACCTTCATCCAACTTAAACTTTAAAGAGCGTACTATCCTTGAGATGAACTTGAACAATGAAGGATACTTCCTAAGTCTTGTCCCAGGTGATGCTTCTATGGAGTGGATGAACTACATGGGTAAACATGTAAAAGCAACAGATCCAGAAGAAGTGTTGAACATCTTCAAAGGTTACTTCATGGATGAGCTTAGCTTATCTCGTGATACAAAACGTAATATTGTACAGAATAAAGCAGAAACTCGTAGTAAAAAAGATTTACGTTTCTTCAAAGATATCTTAGCTGATAACAATGCTAAGACTGAAACAGAACGTAATGCTTTACATACTAAGATTGTTAATGCTGAAGGTTCTATAGAAGAAGTCTACAATACTAATGTAAAAGAAATTAACAAAGCTATTGTTAACTTCATCACTAGGGATGCAAATACATTTACAGAAAACGTATTAAAACAATACGAGATTGTAACTGAATCTACAAAAGATGAAGATTCATACAAAGTAGAAAATCTTCCATTCATTACTAAGTCTACAATTTCTAAACAGCAATTTGATAAAATCATGTATGCTAATGCAGCAAACTACATGATTGCTAATATTGAATTGCACAAGTTATTATACTCTGATCCTTATCAGTATGCTGATGAATTAAAGCGTATTAAGAACTTTAATTCTCCTGGTCAAAAGATTATGGCTGGTAGCCCTAAGATGAATAAGGCCATGGAGCGTGTATACAATAAAGAATTCAAAAAAGGTGAGATTGGCTATAGTAATTACATTCGTGATTATTTTAGAACTATTACATTAGCAGACGTTAAAGCTGTTCATGATCTTAAAGGATACATGAAAAAAGCATATGATGAAACTGATGGTGGTGGCATGATTACATTCCCTGCACATCGTAAGTTTAGAATTCGTGCTGGAGAATGGAATAGTGCAGAAGAACGTCAATATCGTTATGATATGGCATGGGAAAAACGTGAGAAAGCTCAACGTGCTGAAAGAGAAGGTGATAAAGATTTAGCAGCTAAATATTTTAATCAATTAACTGCTAAAGAAATGAAGATTCTTGATAGAGGAAACCCTGGTGTTAAGAGTGCATACACTCCATTAAAGCCTATCTCTCGTGGTAACAAAGATAATGGTAAGGATTACAATGATGTAATGCTAGATAAGTTTGCATTATTCCCTCTATCATATCGTATCTTACATGAGTTGAGTCAGAAGGATGAAGCAGGTAATTTAGTTAATTCTACTAATGCCCTTAAGCTATACGATAAGATGATAGCTGAAGATATTGATTATGCTGTATATGCTAGTGGTAGAAAGGTTGGTGCTGAACAAATCAACGATCTATATGATAAGTCTGGTGCAATGAACACTACTAAGTTCAAAGGCATTGTTAATGTTCCTTTTGCTATCATTGATATTCAATCAGAAGTTCCTTCTAAGACTGAAGATCTTGTAACTCGTGGATCACAAGCTACAAAGTTAATTACTATGGACTTTATGGAAGGGGGGGTTCCTATAGATTATATGCCAAATGAAAAAAGTTTTGAAAAACGTTTTATTGCTTGGTCACAAGAGAAAGATAAAGAAACTGCTTCTCCTTTATACAAAGAGATTAAAAACAATCAAGCCTTAATAGAAGCACTTACAGAAACTGGATATAAGTCATTACTTAAGAAACTAGGACTTACTAAAACTAAAGATGGTTACATTATTTCAAACATTGATAAAGTAATTGATTTATTAACCGATTCAATTACTAGTCGTGATGTAAACGATAATGTAATCTCTGCTTTAGAAGGAATGAGAGCTGGACAAGTTATCATGGAGGCTACGCCTGCATATGATCAACTTAGAAACATCTTGTACTCTATTGCAGACTCTACAGTGTTTTCTCCAAAAATCACTGGTGGTCAGAAAGTACAAATGACTTCTCGTCTATTAGAAACAGTTGGTGCTAAGAAAGATCCTATAAAGGGTAAAGCATATATATCTGATGTATTGAATTTCTATATAGATGAAGATGGTAAGCGTGTGTGTGAGATTATGGTCGGTCGTTGGTTCAAATCTGATAAAACAGATGAGGAATTAATGAACTACTTCAATAACACTGAAGAAGGTAAAGCCGAATTAGCTGCCATCACTGGTATTGCGTTCCGTATTCCTACACAGAAGCAGAACTCTATAGATGCATTCCGTATTGCTAAGTTTTTACCAAAAGAATTTGGTGACTCTGTAATTGTTCCAGGACCACTTGTATTGAAAGCAGGATCTGACTTTGACATAGATAAGTTGAGTCTTTATCTTAAGAACTTGCGTACAGGTAAGAATGGTTATCCTGAAGTGATTAAGTATTTAACTAATGGTAACTCTACAGTTGAACAAAGATATTACAACTGGGTAATTGATAATGCTGATAAAGATGCTAGTAAGTATATTCGTTTCCTAGCTAAAGGTGAAGTTTCTAAATTAAGAAATACATTTAAAACAAGATTTGAAGAGTTAAATCAATTATACAAAGGAACTGTAGAAAAATCTAAAGAAATCAAGTATGGTGAATTGTTAGAGACATTTGATTCTATTAAACAAAATGCATTAGGTCAACAAGATGAATATATTGCTGAGTTATTTACCATTGGTTCAGAAATGTTTAGAACATTAGATGGAAATGTTAAAGAGAACTTTTTTAATTTAAAGAAAGCATTAGCTATACAACAAATTAATGGTCCTGAAGAAATCAGACGTTACTTGGCATTAGCTACCATGTTACAACAAGATGATTCTATATCTGCTAAAAACAAAAAGACATTAGCTGATATAAGTTCTGTCTATAAGCAAGAACTACAAGTGCTAGGTGCTACTCAAGCTGAAGTTCAGAAAGCAATTGATGGTGCTCTTGATGCATATAGAAAAGATAAAGCACAGGCTATTCAGGCAATTGGTACAATGGTTAGTGATATGTCACAAGAAATTAAAGCAGAACAAGCTAATGCTCGTGAGCAATTTAATTTAGAATATGCTACAGAATTAGCAGAAGCTGCTGATCTAGCTTCTCTATCTACATTTGGAAATTATTCAATTCAAATGCAGAACACTAAAGCTGCATTACAAAATGCTTACATTCAATCTTCTGAGAATCTAGTTACATCTCCTGAGAACTTTGAGCAGTTAACCAAACCTAACTCAGCTGATCAATTGAAAGAGTTAGCTGGCGAAATCAATAGTTTACTTGGTATTGCTGAAACAGATTACTCTTCTCCAGGAAACATGTTGAGCAGAGAGTTTATGTCTAAGCTTCGTCATGCGTTTGTTACAGGTAAGTATGCAATTGGTATTGCTGCTGTTAACCAAACTAACCACGCTAATAACCAACGTATGTTTATGTTCTTAGATAGGCCTAAGATAGAGAACATGTCTGAAGAAGATCGTATGTGGTTAGGAGATGGTGTGATTAACTTTGAGCAAAAGAATGAAGTTGAGCATCCTACATTAGGAAAGGTTGTCACTTTATCAATGATCAAAAACAAAGCTAAAGAATACATCTCTGATATCTTAGGACAGTTCATTGATGGTTATGTGGATATTGCAAAAGGCCCATGGATTATGGAACTTGGTGCTACTCCTAACGTAGCATCTACTTGGATGTTCTTAGTTAAGGCTGGTGTACCTATTCGTGATGTAGCTATGTTTATGAACCAACCAATTATTCGTGACTTCTTACGTAAGTTAGAAAGTCAAGGATATAGCTGGTTGTTCAACGATGGTGTATTAGAAGATACTCTAAATGATTATTCTTCTAGTATGTCAGAAAAATCTACAAAGATTCCTGATGCTGATACCCTTGCAGGATTAGTTGGTAAGAAAACATCTAAGCTTACTTCATCAGAGAAAGCAGAGCAGAGATATATGTTGAAAGAGTTCTTGAAGTATGCTAGAATGGCTAATCACTTATATCAAGTGACACAAGGTTCTAACTTTGATACAGCCGTAATCAATGATCCATTCATTGTATTTAAGAAAGGTATGCAACTTGCAAGAGCTCAAGATACAGTTTTCTCATCTTTAGATGAAGATGGTCGTGTTGTATCTGGTGTAGATAACTTAATGAAAGAATCATTTATTAAAAATTTATATGATTATATAAAAGAAGTTAGAGATGGTTTAGCCAAATTCTTAATTTCTGATTCAGGAAATATTAGACCATTGATGGAGCGTGTTCTTGAACCATATGTTGATCTTCCAGATAGAGATTTCAGTAAGATTGCACAGATGGCAGTTAAGAGTTTATTTGACTGGGCTGTACAAGTTGATGGTAACATGGCAGCGTTTATTCCTGAGTTATTAATTAGTGATGAGAAAAACTTTGCTAAGAAGATGATGAAGTTTGTAGATGAAGTTAAAGCTAATCCAGAACACGATCTATATAGAAATCAAGTGATCGACTCGTTACGCATGACTTCTATCGATCAAGATGGTAGTAATGTATATAACATCCAAATCATCAATAAGGATAACAAAGTGTATGATCAAAACCAAATCATCTACGCATTTGAAGAGATTAAGAATTATTTGAAAGGAAGAGAGAACGAAGATTTATATAAGAACTTAGTTAACGTAGCTGTTCTACAATCAGGTCTTACATCATCTCCTATTTCATTTACATCTTTACTTCCTTATGATGATTTCAAAGGTATATACAATGAGGTGTTATCTAAGATTGATAAGATGACAAACTTGAATAATTTCTATAGCATGAACATGTTTCAGCGAAACAACTGGAATAACAGTGATGTTGTACCTACTAAACGTGGTAAGTTTAAGTTTAGTGAGGCTACAGGTCGCAAGTTCAATCCTGATCTTATTCTTCCTAAAGCTGTAAGTCAAGCTGTAACATTCAAGAACTTACCAATGATTCTTAAGATTTCTGCATTTAGTAAAGAGTCTAACAGTGATGTAATTAATTACACATGGGAAGATCCAAAACTTACACCAAAGCAAAAATTTGCAATGCGAGCTAAAGGAGATTATTCATTTATGTATAAAGGATTATTCCAACGTGTCAAAGACGCAAATGGAAAACCTCACATGAGAACAAGCACTGGTAGCGATGGTAGAACATACAAGAGCTACATTTATAAAATGATTAATGCTTTGGGTGATGGTTTCAGATCTAATGAATACTATGATATAAACAGAGCTTCTGTAATTGATAATGGATATATTAAAGTTGTAAATGCACAGAATAAAAAAGGTCAACGTATTTCTAAATCAGAAGTTACAGATGAGAATGTACTTTACTATTTTGATAAAAAATTAGGAACTCCTGTACAGAACGAACAGACAGAAGATGTTGAGAAAATAAATGTAATGTTTACTAGTGGAGAATATAAAGATTTAAGTAACTTTGCCTTTAAACGTTTCCGTACAGTAATTGGAGGAAAGTATAGAGTGTTTTTAACTGTTGAAGGAGCATTACAAGCATCTAAGTTGTTATACACAAACAGTTACCTAAAGACTCGTAAGTTAACTACTGATCAACAAAAGACTTTAGAATCATTACTTAAATCAAATGGTTATGATGCTAAGAAAATTGGTGCTGCAATTAAAGACTTGAACGTTAAACAATGGGACGGTGCTTATGAGAAAGTGATGAAGAAGTTAATGACTGAATCTTTCACTCAAAATCCTGATAAATTACAAACTTTATTAGACACAGGTAATATGCAAATTACGCATAAGCTTGGTGGTGTGGAACAAGACAAGGGTAGATTCTCAAAAATAATTATGGAAGTTAGAGACGAGTTACGTGGTGATCGAATAGATATGGAAAATGAGCCTACTGCAGAAGAGACAGTTTTAATAAATGGCAAAGTTTGGAATAAGGTCGATGTCACTGCTGAAAACTTATTAGCTTCAGGAATGTCCATAAAAGAAGTTAGTAAAAAACTAAAAGAAATTTGTTTATAATATGGCAACTTGTCCAAATAAAAATTTAGATTCTTGGAATCAGTTAGTAACAGCTAGAGGAGAAGATGTCGCATACTTCCTATGGGATATATATGAAGGAGAAGTTCCTCAAGAAGAATATGTACCAACAGTTAAATCAGGAGTAGCTAGTGTATTCTCATCTACTCCTGAACTAGCTGAGATTGGTGATGAGGAAGAATACTCTGCATACTTAGATACTATCTTTCCTGATAGTCAAGTAAAAGATGTTCTATATCATGGAAGTAAAGCTACTGATATTGAAGTTTTTAGAAAACCATTTTCAGAAGGTTGGGAGATGAGTGATCCATCTAACGGTACTACTTCAGGTATATTTTTTACACCTAATAAATCAACAACTTCTTTTTATGCTAGCGAATATGGAAAAGGAAGAGTGTATCAAGCAATCTTAGATGTTAAATCTCCATATGTTGTTCCTAATACATCTTATGGCAATGATGAAATGCGTCAAAAAGGATTTGGTAGTCCTACTTCACCAAATGAAAAAAGATTAAAAACGGCTAAAAAAGATTCTGTAATTTTACCAATAAACTATAATGTTAATGGTGAGAAGGTAATAAAGAATGATGTCACTGTATTTGATCCAGAACAAATTCACATACTAGGTTCTGCAAAAGATATAGAAGGATTTAGAAAGTTTGCAGCAACTAATAAATCAGCTTCTATTATTTCACAAGATGATAATAGTTATTATAGAGGTCAGATTGAGAAACCTACTATTGATGAAAATGGTAATTTAATTCTTTATGGTCGAGAAGATAACCTTTACAAAAAAGCAAATTTAAAAAGTAAAGGTATTTCAATGAGTAGTGACTTAAGTACAGCAATAGAATATGGAAATGGTCAACTTGAGGTTGCTTTAAATCTAGCTTCTGAAAGTTATGATGCTGAAAGAGAATTAGAACGTTTATCTGATAATGGTTACTACATTATTCAAATCCCTAAAAATGTATCTAATGATATAGTTAAAGAAGCTGGTGAAGTAAAAATTATTGGTGATAAACTTATAATACCTAAAGGTCAATATAAAGTTGAACATGTTGTAGATGAAGATTCTAAAATGTTTCAGAAGAAAGGACCAATGCGTCAGTCTGTAGCATCTGAGCAAGCTTTAGAAAAACTTAAGCAGATAGCTGAGAAGATGGGTGTACCTATCCAGAAGTTATCTGATTACATGAAATCAACTGGACTTCAACGTAATGATATCACTGGTCTTGCTGACTTAGTGAGACGTGTTATTGCTATTGCTGATGGTAAAGAAGGACAAGCATTAACAGAAGAAGTTGTACACATTGCTACAGCAATGATAGAGGTGATGAATCCTCAGATGGTAACAGAGATGATCTCTAAGATTGATCGCTTTGCTATATACAAAGAAGTGTTAGAAGCTTACAAGAATGATCTAGACTATCAATTACCAAATGGTAAACCTGACATTCGTAAGATCAAGAAAGAAGCTGTAGATAAATTGATTGCTGAAGTTGTAATTAATACATTAGATAACTCACAACAATACCCAGAGCTTCTTGAAAGAGAGAATCTATCTATGATTCGTAGATGGTGGAATAGTATTCTTGATTTTATCAATGGACAATATCGTAAGACAGATATGTCTTTGTTTGAGGAGGCTGCTCAACAAATTGTTACAGGAGATATTGGTACTGTAGATCAACTACAATCAACAGGTGTATTCTATCAGAAGTCAGTAACTCCTGTTCAAGAGCAAATCTTAAAAAACATTGAGGATACAAAAAATCTTATTAAAAAGAAATACTCCGAAGAGACTACTGATCCTATTTTATTAGACACAGAAGAAGCTACTAACTTTTATGAGAATGAGGCTTCTGCTAAAAGAATTGGTAATCGTGTAACAGATCGTGTTAAAGCTTGGTATCGTAAGAAGTTTCCTAATAGAAAATTTACAGAGATAGAGAAGAAGTTCAATGAGTTAAAAAGAACTTATGGTATTGCTGGCCATTTAGACTTAGAAGAAATCCATAGAAGGTATTTTAACTCAGATGGAACTAAGAGAACAAAACCTTTACAAGCTCCTAGTGAAGAAGAAATCAACCTTCCTTCATATGCAATGTATGAGGAGTTAGAGAATTACTATCTAGAACTAATAGATACACTTCCTAAAGATACATTAATCTTATCTGAGGTTGTCATCTATGATCCTATTGCAGATGAAGCTGGTACAATTGACTTCTTAGCTATACAACCTTCTGGTAAAACACATATTCTTGACTGGAAGTTTATGCATATTAAAAATGATCAAGATGATGTTGCGTGGTTTAAACAAGGAGCATTTGGTATTCAGTTAAGTAGATATCGTCAAATCTTACGTGAGCAATACGGAGTTGAAGACTTTGGTATGGTGAGAGCTATTCCAATTGCTATGGAGTTCAAGCGTAAGAATAGAAAAGATCCTGAATCAGATTTACAGTTATCTACTATTTCTATTGGAGATGTTGATGCTAGTAGAATTGATGTTGAGACTGAATTGTATTTATTACCAGTATCTGAAGAACTAGAATCTACAGGTAATGATGAGCTTGATGAAGTTGTAGCTGATCTTGTGTTGTTATATAAGATGACAGAACAAGAAGAAGTTAAAGAAGAAGATCGTGATTTAAGAAAAGAAAGACTTGCACTTCTTAGTAGAGCTATTCGTATTACACAAACAGCTGGTGATCTTAGTGAGCTTGTTCAAGTTATTCGTAACATTAAGAACACTGGTGACCGTATCATTAATGAATACAACTTACTATATAAAGACAAAGATGTATTTGATAAATCATTTACTAATAAACAATTGTCAGAGTTCTCTGATGAGATGCGATTATTTATTAAGACATCTGATAAGTTTAAAGAAGTTGCTATTAAACTTGGTAACATTATCTACACAGATGATCTATCAGAAAGTGCTAAAACTAAAGAACAGAAGAAAGATGCTGCAGAAAGAAAGCGTATCCTACAAGAACTTACATTAGAAGCAAGTGCTATTGCTAGAACTCAATTAGAAGTTAAGAAATTATTAATAGGTAAAGGTGGCTTTGGTGATAAGTTCATTGGTTGGAGAAATCTAGTTGGTGGATTGATGGATCCAGAAGCTGTAATCAAAGGAATCAGTTCATGGTTTCGTGGTGTATCTGACTTAGGTTCAAAGTCTTTGCAAATCTTATTTAAAGTTACACAAGCTGCAGAGAATAAAGCTTCTAAAGATGGTATTGCTTTAGTTAATGAGTTATTAGAGATTAGAAAAGAACTGATGGAAGGTGGTAATATTCTAGAAAAAATTAGAAGCTTATATCAAAAGGACGAGACTGGAAACAAAATGAACAACTTGGTATATGCATATAGCAAAGAGTTCCGTGAAGCTATTGATAAAAATGCTAATGATCCAGAAGGCGGAGATAAAAACTGGTTATTAAATAACATTGATGTAGAAGCTTATAAGAAAGAAGCTGCTGAGATTCTTGATAGACAAATTGCATCTATAGAAAGAAACAATCCAGGTAAAGATGATGAGACTGTCAAGCGTAGAAAGTTCTTAATTGACCAAGAGAAACGTAAGTATGATATTGATCGTTCAGACTTCGATGGTTGGAATAACTATGTTATCAAGCGTCACCCTCTTGAGAAGTGGTATTCGGAAGACTACAAAAGAATCATGCAAGATCCAGGTTTATTAAAACTCTATAACTTTATTGAGAAAATAAATAACATTGCTGCAGAAGAAGGATACATCAGTAATATGATTAAGAAAACCTTCTTACCGTTCATCAGTAAAACTATGGCTGAGGAAGTTGCATTTGATGGCGTTGGTTCTGCTATTACTAACTTCTATAACAACTTAGGTAAGATTGGTGATGATTTAAGAATTACATCTAAAGATGTTGGACTTGGTGAGATTAATCAGTTTACACAACAGATTGAGAATGGTATTCCTAAATACTACACCAAAGACTTTACAAAAAAAGAAGCTGGTGATGTTACAGATTTCTCACAAATTAGTGAGGACATGTTTGCAAACTTAGTGTTATACATTCAGCACGTACAGAAGTACAAGTATTTAAAAGAAGTGTCTGGTCAGTTGAAACTACTTAGTACGATTGAAGAATTCAAAGGACACTTGGAAACAACAAGACTTGGTGATGTTATTACTAAAGAAGATGGTACACCTGTAGTTATTTCTACAGAAAACAAAGAGAACACTGATACATATAATAATTTCTACAAAGCATTAGTTTTACAGCAAAGATATCCTCTATCTGATGCAGATACAGCCATAGGTAATCCTATGAATGTTATCAAACGAATGATTAATAAAGCTGCAGGTAGAGAAGTTTATAAAGAAAATCCCACACCTTTGTCTGCAGTTAAGACAATGGAGAAGATTAATAAGTGGTATCAGTTAAAAGCATTAGGTCTTGATCCATTCTCTGGTCTTGCCAACTTATTTGGTGCAAATATTCAGATGTCTGCATTAGCTGGTGGATACTTTAAAAGTAGAGATTTCTTAAGTAGTGAAGCTGATCTATTAAATAATATATTTAAAGATAAAGAAAGTGGAGAAATGTTTGTTCAATTGATGGAAACATTTATGCCATTAAAAGATAGCCCTTTTAAAAAGTTATATGACGAGGCAGGTATCTCAGCATTGACTAGAGCTAATCTTGGAGACATGTTAATGGTCTTTATGAGAAAACCTGAAGAATTTATTGATAAGGCAGTGTTCTTAACATTGATGAAAAACTCTATGGTTATAGATGGTACAATTGTTAACATAAAAGAGTATGTAAATGCTAAGTATCAAAATAGAGCTGACTCTTCTGCTTTATATAGACAAAGTAAAAAAGAAATCGAAAAGGAAATCGAAGAACTTAAGAAGACAAAGTCTATGTGGGTTAATAAACGTTTAGAAGATGGTAAGCTTGTTATACCTGGACTAAATTTAGATGACTTATCTGAAGTACAACGCTTAACTAATCTATCAAGAAACATTTCTAGAAGTATTACGGGTAACTTATCTAATGGTGATATCAATAAAGCAGGTATGAACATTTGGTCAAGGAGTGCAATGGTATTCCAAAACTGGATTCCTCGTCTTGTTGATGTACGTTTCTCAGAGTTCAAGAAAGTAAGTGATGACTTCTCTATACGTATTGATCCTGTAACAGGAAAAGTAACTGGAGAGAAATATGATGTTGGTCGTATTAGATTATTAACAACTATATGGACAACTAGTATTCGTGATATGTCATCTAATATAACTAATATATTAACTGCTAACGAAAAGGGTATGGCAGTTATTGATGAGTTATTTCTTAAGTATAAGAAAGAGTGGAAGGATCGTACAGGAACAGAAATGACTATGACTAAGGCTGACTTTACTGATATGATTGTAAATAACCTTCGTAATCAGATCAAAGAAATTGGCATGTTACTTACATTAATGTCAATTTTGTTTACAGGTGGATTTGGTTTAATTGCTCCAGATGATGATGATGATAAGGCTACAAAAAATGCTAAGCGTTACGCAGAACGTATGTTAAATAAGTTTACAGATGAGCTTTCATTCTTCTATAATCCTATGGAAATTGAACGTATTCTTTCTGGAGACAAACTTCCTGCATTAGGATTATTTACAGACATATTCAAATTTGCTGGACAATTAGGTCAAGAGATTACAGGAGAAGACTTTGATGCAGAAACAACTGCTGAAGAAGTTAGAAAGAAAGTTTATCCTCTTAAAACAGCAATGAAGTTAACTCCAGGTTTCAAACCAGTGATTAACTTAGGTGCATCATTTAGTAATGACTTTGCCGAGTATTTTGATATTACAATTCAGGCAGAGAATAACATGCGATAATTTAGTTTTTATATTTAAAATTTAACTTTTCTACAGATGGATGTATTATGCACGGCTGATATGTGCCCAGTTATATTAAATGCTACTTGCGTATTTTACGAAAGCAATACATTAATATATACTGGCATTGTAACTAATGACTCTTTACAAACTGCTCTACAAAAAATAGATGCTAAGTTTGGAGATGCTAGTATAGGTTACGTATTTACTAATGGTTTATATCAGCCTACAGGAGGAACACCTGTAGGACTAGGTGGATCTCTTACAGCTAATACAAGTATTGGCGGTAATTTTACATTAACATTCATAGGCAATGTACAAGCTGCTAAACATATTACAACAGGAGGAACAGCTTCTCAATTTGTAAAAGGTAATGGTACATTAGACTCTACAGCATACCAAGCTGCAGGTAATTATATTACAGCTTTGACAGGTGATGTAATTGCTCCTGGTCCTGGATCAGTGAGTGCCTCTTTAGCTATAGTTAATTCAAACCCAGGCACTTATGGAAATAGTACAAATGTAGCTACTGTTACAGTTGATAATAAAGGACGTGTTACTAATGTAACATCCACTGCAATTAGTTTGCCTTCTGGTATTCTTAGTTTTGTAGGAGATGTATATGGATCTGGGTTTACAGGTTCTCCAACTACACTAACTCTATCAGATGTTAATACAAATGTCTATACAGTTAACACTTTCTTAAAGTTTAAAGTTAATGCAAAAGGATTAATTACAGCTGCAAGTGCTGTTACACAATTAGATGTAGAATCTGCATTAGGATATACTCCTGTTCCTGGATCACGAACAATAACTATTAATGATATAACTCATGATCTATCTGGAAATAGAACATGGACTATTCCAAGTGGTTCATCTGGTACAAGTGGAAGCTCAGGTTCAAGTTCCACATCGGGAACAAGTGGTTCATCAGGATCAAACGGATCATCAGGTTCTTCAGGAACCTCAGGTTCTAGTGGTTCATCAGGAACAGCTGGTACTTCAGGTTCATCAGGATCAAACGGTTCATCAGGTTCATCGGGAACTTCAGGGTCTAGCGGTTCTTCAGGAACTACAGGTACAAGCGGAACCACAGGAACCTCAGGTTCTAATGGATCATCAGGAACCTCTGGAACAACTGGAACCTCTGGATCAAGTGGTGTAAATGGTACAAGTGGAAGTAGTGGTGTTAATGGAACTAGTGGAAGTAGTGGTGTTAATGGAACTAGTGGTACGACAGGAACAAGTGGAACTTCTGGTATAAATGGACAATCAAATGTTATATTTCCATATAATGCTAGAACAAATATTACATCAGGAGATCCAGGTAATACAAATTTAATTTGGAATAATTCAACTCAAATAGCGGCAACTAAAATTGGTATATCACATTTAGATAGAGACAATGTTGATATTGATGTATTTTTAGGATTAATACCATCAGGCACTATTGTAATTATACAAGATGCAAATGATAGTAATAATTTTCAAAAATGGACTTTTGGAACAGGAGTTGAAATAGCACCAAATAGTTATTGGGAATTTCCAGCAACATATGTTAGCGGTGGTTATTCCTTTTCAAATGGTCATAATATATTATTAATAATAGCAGAAAAGCCTTCTGGAACAAGTGGTGTTAGTGGAACATCAGGAACTAGTGGTATAAATGGTACAAATGGTACTTCAGGAGTAAATGGAACAAGCGGAGTTAGTGGTACTAATGGTACAAATGGCACGAGTGGTACAACTGGTACTTCTGGAAGTAGTGGAGTGTCCCCAACTATTTCAGGAACAACAAACACAATTTCAAAGTTTACATCTACAAATACTATTGGTAATAGTAATATTACAGATACAGGTTCATTAGTAACGATTGCAAGTCCATTAACATTATCAGGTTCAGTAACAGGAATAGGTAACCTATCTAACTATACAGTTACTGCATCTTCAGGTTCTGCAATATCAAAGAAGATTACATCTACATTAGTAGCATCTGCAAACTCTGATGTGTTAGTAGGACTTGATATTGCTCCTACGTTTACAAATGGTTCGTTTACAGGAGTAAGTAATTTAGGATTAAGAGTTAAAGGGGATATATTTCCATCTGCTGATATTTTATATAATATTGGTAGTACTAACTTTAGATATAATTATGTTTATGGATATCAATCTACTTTTACTTATTATTATTCACCATCAGGACTAAGTGCCTTTTTTGGTACAAGCACTAATGCATCAATAAATTTTCCAATTAACAATGTTGTTTATGGCAAATTCCATTTAACAACAGGTAACTTTACCCTACAAAATGGTGGAACATTTACAGATGCTGGTTATCGTTTAGACGTAACAGGAACTACTCGATTAAATGGACAAACTACTTTAACAGGAAGTGTTACTGCTTCCTCTGCTTTAGCACAAGGTATTATAGCAACTCCTACACTAGTTGCATCTGCAAACTCTGATGTATTGATTGGTTTAGATATTGCTCCAACTTTTACAAATGGTTCGTTTACTGGTACTACAAATGCAGTTGCAAGATTTAATGGAACAACTCAAGGATTTATATTTGCTGATACTGCTACTTCAACTGGTAGTTTTTCAATGTATCCTAAAGCAGTACCAACATTAACAAATTATTTAATAAGAAGTGATGGTACATTTTTAAACATAAACGCACCAACAACATCATTATCATTTCGATTAGCTAATACAACTTATGGGCAATTTAATGCAACAACAGGCAACTTTACCCTACAAAACGGTGGAACATTCACAGATGCAGGTTATCGTTTAGATGTCTTTGGATTAACTCGTTTCACAGGAACTACTTCATCTGATACTGCACCTCTAGGTTCAGAGTTAGCTGCAGTTACTGGTAGTGGTACTAACTGGACATTAGCAGGTACTAATCTTAATGTTGGTGGTTATACGCATACGGTAGGTTCAACTGCAGATTTTACTACTGCTTTAGCAGCTACTTCTGCAACTTACTATCAAATTGCTTATACTATTACATCAAGAACTGCTGGAAGTATTAGTATTAATTATGGTGGTACAAGTACTACTGGTATTACTGCAACAGGTGCTACTGGTCCTTTATCTACTTCTACCGCAGTACTTACAA
>Ga0136644_10000893_pt1 | contig 23901 bp, 27 predicted proteins | sample C_130820_EF_Meta_FD_94780 | JGI IMG/M metagenome (GOLD analysis project Ga0136644, IMG submission 94780) | Freshwater microbial communities from Lake Croche, Canada to study carbon cycling - C_130820_EF_MetaG (v2) (version 2) | ecosystem: Environmental > Aquatic > Freshwater > Lake | place...
CCAATCTTCAGCACCATGAACTATTCTATCAGCACCATGTGTAAATTTCCTAAATCCTCCTTTAAGATCATCAAAGAATCCATCACCATGAACACCACGTCCATATCGTGAGTTCCACGCTCGTTCATAACTAGATGGTTGAGCAGAAAAGGTTGATTCTGGAACTTGTTCTTCATCATAATAATCAGATTCATGACCTGGAGTTTCTGGTTGTTGTACTGTTGGTTTATACATTTGATTAAACATATCTTTATGAGCATATTCATATTCTTGTTGTTCTCGTTCTCGTTCACGTCTTCGTTGGTTTCGTCCTTTCTTTGGTTCTTCATGATAATCTTCAACATAACTAGAAGGTTTACCAGATAATTCTTCCATTGCTAGTTGAGCATCGCTTTTACCTAAATCATGAATTGCTTCTGATGCTCGGTGAGATGCTGCACCTAATACAGGATATACAAATTTCATTAATGGTTTAAACTTTTGACCAATAGCCTTAAACCATGCATTAAATTTATCAATATTCTTATGTCCAGTCTTTTTACCACTTCCTTCCATATGATGTTTAATACCTTTACCAATTAATTTATATGCTTTAAGTAAACTATCTTTATGACCATGTGATGCATGGTGTACAAATAAATCATGAGATAATTTTGCCATTCTATCAATTAAATCTTGCTCTCTTAATTCAGATTTCATATTATTATATTTATGTCCTTTTTTCTTTAAATCTTTATTAATACCAATTATAAAACTTATGTCATCTCCAATATGTTTAGTTCTAAAAGATGAATAATTATCAGGATTAGTTTGTCTAAATCTATAATGTTCCTTTTTAGTATCAACACTTGTCTTATATCCATGTTTCTTAAGCCATGATTTAGCCTTTAATAAAGTCCATTGAGGTCTTGAAAATAATATTGATTGTATTTCAGTATTAATTCCACTTCCTAAAATAGAAGTTGAATGTTCTGTTAAAGGATTATAAGAACTAGCATCTAATATAACATCATCTTTATTAGTTCTTGTTAATAAAGAAACTGGATCTAAAGAACTTTTAACAACTTTTAAATTCTTATCATGAGATCCTAAAATAGCCGGGTTTAATGTTGTATTTTCACCACCTACTAAATGTCTCTTTTGAAGATTTTGTGCAATATTTCCAGATTGAGAATGAGTAATTAAACTAACATTTTCTTTTCCATATTTTTTATTTGCTTTCTTTTGAATAGATTCTGAATTCTTATAACGATTAGTATGATGATGTAATCCAAAAGGAATTAAAGCATTATTTAACCAATCTTTCATATTATCAGTTCCAGCAATAACATGAGTTGCTCTTCCTGTTTGTGGATCAACGTAAACTTTATCGCGTCTTGTAGAAAGTTCATTATCTAAAATCATTCCATTAACGTTTCTTGATTCACGTTTCTTTTTATAACTAGCATCAACAAAATTTTTTAATCTAATCTTATCAAGTTTTTGTTTCATTATTATTATAAAGTTTTATCTCTTTATGTTTTAATTCAAAGAATTAATACTTTATAATAGTAATAATGGTTTCTATAGAAATTAAACTAATCAAGATATTAATTATTATTTATTTGTATTTGTATTTTTGTCATTATGTTGATGCCTTACAAGGATCGTGTCATCATTGTATACATTTTCAATATAGTTATTCTAAACCCCATATATGTACATTTTATAAAAAACCATGTATAGACGCAATTAAAAACTGTAGTCAGTATGATGTAGGATTTCGTTTTATAAAAAAAGGTCTTTGACATATTTTTATCTAACACGTATTCCATTTATATATATGTACCATGTTGGATTATATACTAATATCCATTCTGTATAATATGGATAATAATCATATGGCTCAACAGATTTAACGACTATAATAATTTTATTGTTTATTTTCTGTTTTGTTATAACAAAAAGCGGTGGAGGCATTTTATTATAAGTTCCAAAATACTCTTTAAACGATTATATATATAAATTACCATAAAAGATGGAAACTTAACCAAGCAGGACTATATTTATCAGCATGTTCCCATTTCCAATTTCTGTTTCTAAAGTTGTTTCTTTTAAACATATCCCTAGTTTTCGTAAAATCCTGATATCCCATCAGCCCAAAATGTTTTACATCACCATTATTATCCATGATCATATATTTCTTATCTTTTCTCGTTGAAATTCCAACGGGATTTAAACCCATTTTTTCAGCAATTTTCTTAACTTTTTCAAAATCTGAGTATTTTTTCAATTCCTTTTGTTTTTGATCCATTATTTTTATTACTCGTTTACTCTTTACATAAAAATCATATCTATAAGTTATTAATAATATAAAAAAGTTCCAAAGTTCCAAAAGCATTTAAAAAATACAAACTTGCCTACACGAGAGTAAAAAAAAATAGGAAGTTTGAAACTTGATAATGCTTTTGGAACTTTGGAACTTTTTGGGATAATTTTTAGTGTATATTTTTTATGTATAAGCGAAAAAGAGAAAAAGTAAAAAAAAGAAAAAAATGAAAAAAAGATGAAAAAGATTTAAAAAAATGATAATAAATAAATTCAATGAATAACGAAATAAAGTTAGATGATATTATCAATGATTTATATACTTTGTATTGTGATGAACATATACATATAAAAAAATTTAATTACTTACTTAAAAATATTGAAGCACATATCGAACGATTTAAAAATGAAAATCAAGATGAATATTATTTTGATATACTTGATATATATAATGAATTAAATAATTTACCAAAAAATAGTAAAACTGGAAAAATAAAAAAAATATCATTCAACCATATTTATCAATATTATAAAAATAAGTATGATAATAAAAAAGTTCCAAAAATAAAAATATAAGTTTGGAAATTACCAAACTTATAAAATGATTTAAAGGTTTATTAGGTATATATATTAATGAATTTGGAACTTTTATTAACTAATGAATATCCTGAATTTACCGAGTACTGTGCAATCCTAGAGAATGAGCAAAAGATGGCGAAATTTTACTCAGATTTCAGACTTGGTAAACATAAGTATTCAAAAAAGTATTTATATGGTTTTGATATGGGTGAAGATACCCGTATGTTATGGTCTCAAATTAGTATCGGAACTATCATTTATGATATGTCTTCCTTCTTTGATCATACATTACGTTTATATATATCATCAAACAAAATATCTAGAGATGATATTATAACACTTACAAAACTAACTAATAAAATATCTAAGTACCAAAATCTTAAAAACGTATATGGATATTATGAAGAAATTATTTCAGATGAAAATTTTTATGACAAACTAAATAGATCTTGCGACTATCTACTACCAATTGATAGGTGTAATGTGATTGATTTACGAAATGGAAAAGTGAGACCTATTACAAAAAATGATTACTTTACATATAAATGCGATGTAGAATACACAACAAAACGAAGTCCTGAAATGTTAGAGATTATTGGTAAAATCATGTGCAATAATGAAGAAAATATAAAATACCTTCAAAAGATTTTGGGATATTGTTTATCTGGTGATATTTCCGCACGTGTTTACTTCATACTTTATGGGATTGGAGCGAATGGAAAAAGTATGATTTTAAACCTTATGAATAAGATATTAAAAGAACAATATCAAGCAGTTTCAAAATGTGTTTTTATCAACAATAATTCAGGCAAGACTGGAGGCACAGAAGTTTTACAACTAAAAGATTGTAGAATGGCAACATTTAGTGAGACTGAAGCAAATGATGCACTTAATGAAGCAATTATTAAAATGATTAGTGGTAATGATTCTATAACCGCTAGAGGATTGTATAAAGATCCAATTACATTTATCCCACAATGTAAATTAATGTTATGTACAAATTTCAAACCAGATTTCAATGCAAACGATAGGGCTAATGTAGATCGTGTAAGGTTAGTTCCTTTCAATGCTAGATTTGTGGATAATCCAACTAAGTCTAATGAATTTGTGAGAGTTGAATCTATTGATAAAATAGTAGAACAAAAATATATGAATGAATTCTTTTCATGGTGTGTAGATGGTGCAATTGAATATTATAAAAATAAGAAATTCAATCCAACTGGTGAGATGCTTGAGGCACAAAATGAATACATTAGAGAGCAATCTAATATTACAAATTTCATAGACGATACTTTTGATACATCAGAATCAGAATTATATCTTAAATCTGATATTAAAAGTTTATACGAAGTATGGTGTAAAGAAAATAGTTTAAAGCCTTTAAAAGTTAGTGTTCTATTTACTAAATTTGATGAGGTGTATAACAAATCTTTTAAATGTACTACAAAAGAATTTAAAGGTAAATGGGTTTATAAAGGTCTAAAATTAAAAACCGATGAATCAATTTCTGACTTAGATCATGGAATCTAATAATTGTTTTAAACATATGATTCTATTATTATATAATAATGGCATCATATACACCACCAATTGAATCATTACCAATTTTTGATAATGAGGTTTTTCAATCAACTAATAATTCTACTGTACTTACAGTAGGAACAGCAAATTTATTATATTTAAGAAAAACATTTACTGATACAGCGACAGCACTAGAAACATTTAGTGCGGGTATATTAACAAATTTATTAAATCCTATAACAGCATCTTCAACAATTGATATAGCAACAAATTCTACAGGTGTTATAAATATAGGTACACTAGGAGGAAGAAGTACTGTTATTCATATTGGAGATGGAAATTCTAACATAGCAGGAGGAGCGGTTCATATTAATAATGGAACAAACACGGCTTCCAATGTTCAAATCTTAAATGGTTCTGGATCAACAGGAACTATAACACTTGGATCTACTACTTCTACACTTACTGTCAATTCACCAATTTCTATGGGTTATTCTACTTTACCATCTTATGGAAATAGCGATATTGGTAAAGTTTATTTTTATACATATTCATCAACAACTCTACCGACATCTCCTGCATCTGTAGGAACGATTACTATTACTACTGCTGGTGTATATGTAATTAATTATGCTATATATATAACATCTGCAACAAATCCAACATCATTTTATACAACTTTATCAGGTGGAGCAGTAAATGGAACTAATTATGGCTACTCAACCATCAATTCAACAAATATGGTTTCTTCAGGATCACAAGTTATTACATTAGGAACTAATACTTCAACCACATATACTATAACAGCAACTTATGCAGGAGGAACAACATTATTATTAAGCACTGGAAATTCTTATTTTAAGTTAGTAAAAATAGCATAATCATTTTTTTTAACTTTCTAATATAATGATGGCATAAAAAACATTTAAAATTAAAATAGTATAAATATAATAATGGCATCATATAATCCTCCAACAGAAAATTTACCCATTTTTGATAATGCGGTATTTCTATCTTCTAGTTCTACATCAACAGGACTTACTGAAACACAAGCAAATCTACTTTATTTAAGAAAAACATATGCTGATACAGCGACAGCATTAGAAACCTTTAGTGCTGGTATTAAAACATCATCATTAGATACATCGACTTATGTTTCAATGTATATTGGAGCATCAAGTTTTGGAGTTAATATTGGTAATAGTGGTAAAAATGTAGTTAATTATATAAATGGTCCATTAGTTTTTAATAATTCTACAGGTGATGGTGCAATGACAATTCAAACAGGTGGTACAATAGGATATATTGATACTGATACTGAACTTTTTTTAGGATATAGTACAGGTTTAATAAACTTTGGTGGAAGTTCAACTGTTATTAATACTTATGGAGTATTAAATGGATTAAATACTATTAACGCAAATATTTTTGATACACCAAATTCTTCATCAACATTTACACTTTTACCATCGTTAACTACCGGAACATTACAAATAGGTACACAATCTACAATATCAAATACAATCAATGTAGGTAATACCCAATCATCAATCACAATAGGAAGTTTACAGATAACTGGTACACAAATTGAAAATAGAACACCAACAACAAATCAAATAGGTATTGGAAATCAACAAACAGGAGCGGGAGCAGTTATAAACATTGGAACAAATGCAGCACGTACAGGTGCTATTAATATTGGATCAGGAGCATCAGCAACTTGTTCTATAGGGTTAGGTAATATTAATGCTACATCTACTATTTATTTATACTCGCCATCGTTTACACAAAAATTACTAACAGCAACAGCAAATATTGCAACTAATACTGTAGATTCTATTTCAGCAACAACATTAAATATTGGTACTGCAACATCAAATTTAATTCAAATTGGAAGAGCAACTTTTAATACAGCAATTTTAGGAACAGCCTCAACAGCCGGTTTATTAACGGCAACGGCTAACCTTGCAACAAATACAGTTGATTCTATTATAACAACAACATTAAATATTGGTACAGCGACATCAAATTTAGTTCAAATTGGAAGATCAACTTTTAATACTGCTATTTTAGGAACAGCATCAACAGCCGGATTATTAACAGCAACTAGTGGATTAACAATTGGTGGTTCAAATAATATTACACTTGGAAGTGGTATTACTGCACCTACAAGTTTACAATTAGGTTATACAGTATATACAACTTGTACAACAAACTTTTCAATTGCTAGTTCAACAGGTAATCCAACAACCATTACACCATTAACTTTAACTTTACCATATATAGGAGGAACATGGCTTGTTCAATTTCAATTGACATATACTAACTCTGGTGGAACAACTACTTTTTCCTTATTTAGATCTTATATGACAGCAACAAATCAAGCAACAGGAGGACCTGCTCAATTTGGAAGAAATTCAACTACTGCTAACGGTATTCAAGCAGGAGCAACAACAAATTGTGGAACTACTGGTTCTGCAATTATTCAAGGTAATAATACAGCTGCAATGGTTATAAGTGTAATTGCCGATAATATATACACTGCGACTGGTACACCTAACATTTACGGAGATGCTAATAAAACAACTTATTTATCAGCAACAAGAATAGCATAAAAATTAAATATAAAGAAAAAATTATATATATTAAATAATGCCAAGAGTTTCAAAAAAAGTACTCAGTGATAATAAAGGACAAATCATAAATTTTTATGAACACGTACCTAAAAAATATTTAGATGAAATTGAGAACCCAAATTATAAATTTCATAATTTTGATATTCCTTTCCGCATGTGTATCGTTGCCCCATCGGGGTCTGGTAAGACAAATTTCTTATTAAATCTTATCAAAGTATTTAGTCAAGGTGAAGGTACATTTTCTGATATTTCAATTATCACTCGTAATAAAGATGAACCATTGTATAACTATCTAAGTGGAGAGTTTGAACAAATTCAAGTAAAAGAAGGAATGCATAGTACACCTAAATTGGATGATATGGATAAAAAATATAATCATTTAGTTTGTTGGGATGATTTAGTATTGTCTAAAAACTTACAACCTGTAGAAGAATATTATATGAGAGCACGTAAGAAATCATGTAGTGTGATATTTTTATCTCAGTCATATTATGATATTCCTAAATTTATAAGAAAGAATAGTTCATATTTAGTCTTATTAGATTTAGGAGGATCTAAACGCGAAAGAACCGCTATCATGAATGAATGGGCTGGAGATTTAGATAAAGATGAAATGAATGCTATATTTAATGATGCTGTATCAGTAAAACTTAGACCTTTAATTATTACAGGCGGTAAGTGTGAAAGGAATAAGAAATATAGAAAAGGTTTCCTTGATTATTATAATTTAGATACATTTCTAAAAGATATACCAAGAACAACCAAAGACGGTAGAAAGATTATGAAGAAAAATCAAATGTCTGATTCTGATTCTGATTAATATTTAAAGATTAATCTTAATATATAATTAATGACAGAACAAATTAAGGATTTAATTATTCATAACAAACCAAATATTTCAAAATCAAGTATTTCAACTTATTTAAGTATTTTGAAAAACTTGTATATCAATGTATTCAAAGATGACAAATTTGATGTATCAAACTTTGATAATGCTGATAAGATTCTTCATTCATTGAAGGATTTAGAACCTAATAAACGTAAAACCATTCTAGCCGCTTTGGTTGTAATTACTGATAATAAAAAATATCGTGATCAAATGATGAAAGATATTGAGGAATATAAATCAAATGAATCAAATCAAATGAAGAATGAAAAACAAACTGAATCATGGGTTGATACATCTGAGATTGATGAGATATTTAAACATATGGAACAAGTTGTTAAACATCTATATAAAAAGAAAGATCTATCAATGATTGATTTACAAGAAATTCAAAATTATATTATTTTATGTGTACTATCTGGAAAGTTCATACCACCAAGACGATCTAAAGATTATGTTGATTTTAAAATCAAAGGTATTGATCAGGAAAAAGATAATTACATCAATAAGAAATCTATGGTTTTTAATTCTTATAAAACTGCGAAGACTTATCAACGACAAGAGATACCAATTCCATCTGAATTATTGAAGATTTTGACTAAGTGGATTAAGGTTAATCCTACAGAATATTTATTCTTTGATAGTAATGGTAATAAATTAACAAATGTTAAACTTACACAACGTCTTAATAAGATCTTTGGAAAGAAAGCAAGTGTTAATCAGATGCGTCATACATACCTTTCTAATAAATATCAAGATACTATTAAATTGAATAAAGAGATGGCTGATGATATGAAGGCGATGGGATCTAGTAGAAATCAAGAACAAATCTATATAAAACAAGAATAACATTATAAATATAATATGCTTAAAAAACTATTATATTTATATAATGACGGTCATAATCCATTTCCACATTCTGGACGTGGTGGTTTAGGGTATCATTTACCACAATACAGAAAAAGAATGCATGGAGAAGCATTACATATTTATAGAAATACAGATGGATCTGTTAAAGAAATAATTGATGATCATAATAATGAAGATCTTAGATTTATTGATGAACAACCATCATTAAATCCAGTTAGTGATGCACTTGAAACTAGAGAAATGAGAGATGTGTTAATTGAAGCCAATGAAAGATTATTAAATGAAAAATCTAAAAAGAGAAAAGCAGAGAAAACATCTAAAGTGATTGATCAAATAATACATGAAATAGATGATGTTTTAAAAGAAAGAAAAGAAAGAGAAGAAAAAGAAAATGAAGAAAAAGAAAATGAAGAAAAGTTTTTAGAAAATGTTTTAGAAAAAGAAGTAAAACTAAAACCTACATCTAAGGATGATATATTTAAAATTCAAGAAAAATTAAAAGATATAGTAGGAAAAAAATATTTTGATATTTCTCTTAAAATTTTGTCTAATTATCCAAATATTACATATGAAGAATTTATAAAAGATATTAGTAATTATATAAAAGGAGCAAAAAAACAAACAAAAGAAGAAACAAAAGAAAAAAGTGAATTAAATGCTATTATAAAAGATGTAAATAAATTAATGAAAGAAGGTAATGATGAAAACAAAGGAACAGCATATGAAAAAGTAATGATAGAAAAAGGACAAGATATTTTAAAAGAAAATTCAGAATCAAAGGAAGATTTTGTATTATGTGCATCTAATCCTATTTATTTAAATCCTGATACAGGAAAACCTATAATGGTTAAATTTCATGGTAATATAGAACCTTTATCAAAATTTACTTTATATGATATAGAGAATCCTTCATCTATATCAGATTGTAAATATTATCCAGAATCAGATTATGCTTCTATACAATTATCAAAACTAGAAGGAAATGTATCTTTTACACCATGTTGGAAATATAATGAAAAAGAAGATAAATATACATTATATAATATTTGGTGTAAAGAAACTAATAGTTGGACAGAAACTACTAATAATAAAGAAGTAGGACTAAATATATATTTAAAAGATAAAAATGTACATAATTATTCTATATCAAATTTAATAAATAATTGGAAAAAAATAAATATTAATGGAAAACTAGAAAATGGATGTCCAATGAAACAAGTTGTTATTAATGGAAAAGCAACAAAATATTTCTGTCCAAATGCTCCTGAAATAGTAAATGCAATGGGTAAAAAAATTTATACAAAAAAAGGTAATAATTATACTGAATGGTTTGATTTACTACCAAATGAAATGACAATTGTAAATACAAAATATGTAAATAAACCTAAAATTGAAACTAAAAGTAAAATTAAAAAATCAGTTAAAAACAAAAATGTATAATATATTATATGCCAAATATAACAGGAAGAACAGATGAAACTGAACACCAAAAACGATTATATAAAAATAAATAAGGTCAATTTTTAGATATTCAAAATAGTAAAAAAAAACAAGAACCTAAATCAAAGAATTTAGTTGAACCTAAAAAAGATTTTTTAGATCCATTTACACCTGAAGAACAAAAAATATTAGGAGAATGGAGAAAGAAACATAAAAAGATTCGTGATGAGATTGATGACATCTTTGATGAACTGGCAAATATACAATTACCAGCATCAACAAGAAAACAAATTACTGATATTCATTATGAATATAGAATTGGTCATGATGTTGGTAATGTTGATTTTGAAAGTGTTAAATCAAGATTACTAAATATCTTAAAACCAAAAGTCGTAAAAACAAAAGATACAAATCTTAAATCTGATATTGAAGATTTAATTAAACAAATTGAATCTATTAAAATTCCTAAAAAGACAAAATCAAAAGATTTATCAAAAGTAATTTCAATTGCTGAAATGATGATTAAAACACCAAAAACTAAAAAGATTGATACCATGAAAGCATCTAAAGAGATAGATGACATTCATGCTGAAATTGATAAATTACTTAAAGCCCCAAAAAAGGATCTAAAGAAACTTGTACAGGCTGATAAGGAACATTTAAAATATCACCCATCAAAACAAGATTACAAAGAAATGAAAATGGATCAAAAAGCATACAAGCATAAAGTAAAAGATGTATCACCATTGGTACAACACTATGTTAATCAATTCAAAGCAATTTTAGATGAAAATAAAACTACAGGAGGTACTATGACTAAGCAATTGAATAAACTTCGGGATAATTTTTATTATACTGCTAAACCATCTGAAATTGATGATGCTAATGCATTGATAAAAGAATATAGAGAATTATTACCAAAGAAAGAAATTAAAGAAAAAGTTAAAAAATCAAAAGCCGTTAAACCAGAAGATAACTCATACAAAGGTGATAAAAAATATAAACCATTAACAGAATATGTAAAGAAACATAAACCTCATATTACTGATACAGATGATATTCATATGATTGTATCAGAAATAATTGATAAAAAAATACCTAGAATGAGTGTGAAAAAACTTGATGAAATATTGAAAGATTTAGGTTATGAAATATCAGGAGAAGGAGTACATTATGATGACTCCGATACCTCAAGCGGATCATCTAGTGATTATGAATAATTAGATCGTTATTCTTTTCTTCATTTACATCGTTTAATGATGGTTGTTTTTTTGGTGTAAACAATCCTAAAGGATTATATACATTTTTCTTTTCAACTATATTTAAATTTATTAATTTATCGTCTATATCTGAAATTAGTACTAAACTATTTTCAAATAATCTATTATACTCACTTATAATTGATGTTAAAAATTGTGTGCCGTGAGAATCACGGTTCTGACGTTCTAACTTTAATGTAGAACTTAATTTAACTGATAAAGAAGTAAAACCTCTATATGCGTCTAATTCTATTTCTTGATTCTTATTAATATTCATAAACAATTCTATACTGCTTATACATCCACAAAACAGACTCAATAAACATGTAATTACAGAAACTACATCTTGTTTTATAAATTGTGATAATCCTACTGATAATACAGAATTAACCGCGGATAATATAATTACAGGAATCTTATAATATTTTAGACGTGCATTATATTGTAAATAATTAATTTTATGTTGTGATGATAATACGTTAGAATTGTATAATATATTTTTCAATATTAATTCTATATCATCAGACCAACTTGATTCTGTTGATCCTTCTTCGGTACTTATTTCATTACTCATTAAATAATAAAATAAATACATCCTTATCTAAAGTTCCAAAGTTCCAAAAATATATTAAAATTACAAACTTGCTTACAAAAAAATAAAAAGGTATAGTAAGTTTGAGAAAGTCTAATAAAATTGGAACTTTGGAACTTTATAACTTATGCCATATATAAATATATTCTGTAGAGGTATTTTTAAACTCGCCTTTTTCATCTCTAATACGATTACCGCTTTGATTTTTAATATTGATTTTTTTATCACATTTACCCAGAAACCTTTTCAACATCTCATAACCATCTTTATTAGTATTAATACAAAAGTATCCTCCACGTTTCATGTACTTATATGCATTACTAAAAACAGGATAGAAAAAGATATCATACCAATCTTCATTACTTTCAAATGTAGGCATATCTTCATAATGTTCAATCAGTTTATTTTTATTGTAATATGGAGGTGATGTAAATACCATGTCATATTTAAATTTAGAAAAGTCAGATTTAGAACTGTCTTTAAAATATAACTTTACTCTTTTAGATATGTTTAAGTCTTTAATCATCTGTTTGTATGGTTTTATTAAATCTGTATTAGTATCAAAACCTATATATTTAGTATTAGGTATAGCCATAGCACCTATCATTCTACCACCCCAACCCATAGTAGGATCTAATATACATGTTGGATTAAATAACTCATATATATACTTTGATAATAATGGTTTGAATATAGAAACGGATGAAACATATAATGTATAAAAATGATATGGTGTATTTTTACTATCTTTAATAAACTTTTTATAGTAAGTATATCCTTTATCACCTAGATATGATGACGGACTTTTAACAAAATCATAAAAATTAGATCCTTTATATTTATATGTTATTACATCTAGTCTATACGGAAACATATAATAATCAATAAGAGTATTACCTATCCTTTTATTCAAATCCTTTTTAGTAGGATGTATATCAATTAGTTTTTCCAAATCATTAAATGCTTCTTCTTCAGTAATAGGTCTAATTTTATTAGCCATACTTATTTTTTGTTGTGTGATCTTTCCACCTATCATTATTGACTATTACGGAACAACCTTTTAAGACATTTAAAGATATATATACTATTTAGATTATAATGGAATTACCTTACGATGTAGTAAAACTTATTAAAGAATATTCAATGCCATTATCTAGACCAGACTGGAGACTTGGATGTTATTTAAATAGACATATATACACATATTTTAATTTTACTGATATGATTAAATTACTCGCAGAAGACTTTAGTAATATAGAAGACTATGATGATTTTGATGATACAGAAGAATATGATAATTTTGATTATGGATATATTTAAAGATATATAATCTATAAATATTAATGGAATTACCAGACGATATATTGAAAATAATTAAAGAGTATTCAATGCCTATATCCAGACCAGACTGGAAGAAAGGAAACTATTGTAATAGACATATATTTTATAAAATTGATGGTCTAAATTATAGAGGAACATTTTCTGATGCTATACATTTTGAATATTGTATACAACGTAAAAATTTAAGTTTATCTCGTTTACCTTCAGAACTGACATTTTTATTATTACAATTATATATATTTCGTTAAATGATTATTAAGTTTGATAGTAATTTCCCCCAATTATCTAAATATTAAGATTAATATATGATTAATGCATGAAAATGTTAAGAAATATATTAATTAAAAATTTTTAATTAACCTTTATATTAATATTTTCCATCATAATCTATATATTAATCTTAATATTTAGATAATCCCCTTTATTTCGTGTGATTACTATATAAAGTAATATTACATATACTATATAATGAATAAGAATCATGAGTTAATTATTATAACCTTTAATATTGGTGTTATTACATTAGGAACATTCATTAGTTCATTTTATAAAATGAGTGCTCATGATGTTCTGGAATACTTTAAATATCATTAAAAACAACTTAAAGATATAATGCATATATATTATTACGTAATAAGGTTCATATATATAATCATTTGATTATATGTAATGAAAAATAAGTAAATTCATATCATGGGGTTTTCCCCACTATATGAATTGTTTTTTTGTTTACTCTTTCTTTTCTAAGTCAGATTTTACCTTCTTCTTGCTAGACTGTCTTTTTCCTTTTAAGGGTTTAGGAAGTTGTACACTAGCGTCAGTAGGAACATCAACGTCCATCTTACTAGATTGTAAAAGAACGATGTCTGGCATGGGAATTTCTTGTAAACTAGGTTGTGGAACTAATAATGGTTTTTCCGTAATAACTTCCGTCATTACTTCATCAAATTTTAATTCAGGTTTTTTATCTGAGGTTAAAATTTTAAGCAATCCCATTGTATCAACAAGTTCAATTTCAATTTTTTGTTCTGGTAAAATATTCTTTATTACTATATCGTGTTTGACTACAGCATTTACTACTTTATCTAGTTTCTTTTTTTCGTAATATTCTTTAGCCTTTAACCTTTTATATTCTAAAAAATCAGGATCTTTTTCCTTTCTCATTTGGTAATACTTTTTTCGTTGTTCATTAATCTTGTCTTTATTTTTTTGGCGATATAATTGAGACGCCCGTTTCTGTGCTGGGGTGTATGAACTATATTTAATTTGGGTAGTTGTTTCTTCACTCATTATATATATAATAGAATTATTCCTTTATATCTGTTATGTCATCATTTTAGTTTCTACAGGTATTTTAATCATGTTAGGATCGTTTTTAAATGCATCAATACCACCCTTTTCATCTTCACTAGATATAACATCTATTTCTTTACGAAGTGATGGATCTTCTGATCTGAAAAAATGTTTTAGAATATATTCATTCTTTTTAAAATCAACAGATTTATTAAGATCATCAAAAAGATCCATAAAACATGATACATCGTCGTATAAACTTCCAGTTCTAAAATGTGATGCATTAATGAAATGACCTAAGGCTAGACAATACCATCCACAAGCATTATTCATTAAACTTTGAACATCTTTTTCAGTAAAAGGTAATCCTGGAGATTTTGTAGTTTCTTCAACTACCTTTTTAATATTAGAACTTGGAGGAGCACCATAAGGATCAAAGAATATTTTTTCAATTTTACCATTTGGATATTTTACAAGTTGTAAAAAAGTCCAATGTGTTCCATCGTTATCATTTCCTTCATCGTCAGTACTATCTTGTAAGTTAACGATATATGCTTTATTATATTCAAGAGGTGATTTTAGTTCATCTTTAAAAACTATACCAGCAAGAGGAATTCTCATACGTTTCGCTAGGTCTGTAAGTTGTGTATCAGTTAAGGACATATTAATAATATATATTATTTAACCTTTATATGAGTTATTATAAAGATAACCCATTACCCATTACGTCAGAATGTCCACCGGTATTAAAGTGTTGGTATTGTGGTGGAAGAAAGTGTTGGAATTGGAAATTTGCACTAAATGGTTGTGATACTAATGCTGGAGGAGTATATGTTGATAACATACCACCATTACGACCAATAGATCCTTTTTCTAGTTGTCCTCCAACCATACGTGATGGAGGACCATCTAAACCTAAAGGTACTTGAATAGTTGGAGCACGTGCATATCTAGCATCAATACCCATTTTACTTAATGCCGAACTTTTCATTCCTGAAAGAGCATTATCTAATCCAGCACGAGCAAGATAGCCGTAATTAGATCCTAAATGTTCATTCAATAAATCAGCAAGTTTGACATGAGACATAACATCTGCAAGTCCAGATCCTTTTGGTTGTAATGGTGGATTATGTGCTTCAGGACTTACAGCCCTACTGATACTTTGATTCATTTGAATTTCTTCAGGTGATAGTTGTATTTCAGAACCCTTTCCTTTACTAAAACATCTTGAAACAATATTATATGTTTGTGGATGGACTAATAATTCAAATCCAGTTCCTTTTTTTACACGAACTCTATGACCTTTATGTAATCGCCTAATTTGTGATGGGCTTGCGTCTATTTGTAAAGTATGCATTAACAATTAAATCAATCATGTGTTTAAATCATTTTGCATTATCTAATTATTAATTCTGGTTTAATAACCATAATTATTAATTATTAAACCTTTTTTATTTATTTTTTTAAACCCTAGCACCTGTAAGTGCATCGATAGAGATCTCAACTCCATATTCAACGAACACCCAGTAATCGCAAGCCTTAGAAGACATATTCTGTCCAATAACTTGTACAGATTTAGGAACAGATTGTTCAACTGGAAGCATGCGTTCAACATTAACGTAGTAATAACAGTATTCCATATCAAAGTCTTGACGACCAACAAGACCAGATGTAAGACCATCAGTAAGACCACCATTAACAGCATTCTGACCATAAAGTTGATCATTAAATTGTTCAAAGTTGTATTTCTGTAAGTTGTAGATTGCGTTCTGACCAGAAATTTGAACATTGAAGTTTGTAAGATGGCATAATGGAGAAGTGCATCCAGATCCAGCAGGATCGAATGGACTCTGATAAACTGGCATACCTGTTGCAATACAAGTATTAGGATTGAATAAAATTCCTGATTTAGCATTTGTCACAGCAGTACCAGCCAGAGGAGAATAAAATGGTAAAACTAAAATACTTTTAATGTTAGCAATACCGTTTGTAATTAAGTTATTAATTAAACCGTTAGAGGCGATATTGGTAATTTGATATTGATAAATATCAGTGTATTTAATTTGTTTTACAGGAGTTGATAGATATGCTTGTTCAAATACTGGATTAAATGTGTATGCAGGTACATATAAATAAATAGATTGAGCAAGAGCACCAGTAGTATATCCAGAAATACCCGCAAGGTTAGAATCTAAGCATCTAGCACCAACCGCAAGATTAACCAGAGTAGTAATACGAACAGTACCTCCACTTGTAGTAGTAGTAATAGTTCCAGTTGTACCAAATGCAGTAATAGAACCGTTAGATGTCGATGGAGAAGCAATCATTAACGGGTTGACACCACCAACAGCATTAGATACGGTTGAAATATACATACCAGAATAGGAAAGAGCACCAGCACCAGTACCCGAATAGGTATTAATAATGGTTGTAGTTGTATTATTTAAGTTGAGAGTTAATTTCATAAACACACCTTTAAGAAGAGGACACATATTAAAGAAACTATGAATGTGTTTAAGTTTAATAATAGCCATTAAATTGATTTGTAAAATTGGTGCAGTTGTCACGGAAATTGCATTTGCCACAGTAGTAGTAAGTTGTCCAGATGTACGAGTAATTACATAGTTTTTCCATAAAGTAGTTAATGCATTTGTTTGTAAAAGACTAGTGTATGTTGATGTAGTAATTCCAGCACCAAAACTTGCAACAGCAGGACCAGCAAGACCAGCACCGTTGAAGTTAATTAATTGCTGACGATTTAATAGTCCAGGATTGCCTTGTCCAGATTGGAAAGAGTTATTAAAACCACTTACAACAGGAGATGCAAGATAATTACTATTATTACAAGTACCTCCGTTAAGTACAAAATCAGTACCTGCTGTCGCAACAGTATTTACATCTCCACCTACTCCAGTTGGGTAGAAAGAAAATGATGTTGATTCATCATTATAAAATCCAATTGTATCTCCCTGACTTAAAACATCTTGGTATGAAAGACTTGTCATCAGTTTGAATGAATTCCACATATTGGCGTAAGGAGTTTGCTGTACAATAGTTGTGCCGTTGTAATCCAACGTTAAACTATGAATGATTGTACCAAACCAATTTTTTAGTCCAAGGACATAATCACTACCACCAGCACTTGCAAAGTTATTAAATGCTGGGGTTGCAGCAGGAAGTACTCCTGTTCCGGTTTGGAAAGATACATAGTTTGTTCCTAATGGAGTACCCATAGTTAAAAGCATTGGGACGGCTAGATACCCCTCTCTGTACGACATATACTTGTTTGAGTTGCTGAGCTGACTCGTATCAATAATTGATTGATTATTACTATAGTTTTGGTTTTGGTTATCTAAAATGTTAATCCAATCTTTACGAACGAAAACATTAGGAGATCCCTCAACTTCTTGGGATAGATCAAATACTAGTTTATCACACATTATCATTAAAGATCATTTATCTTTAAGTCTTTTATAAATTAATTACATACACATAACAATGTTTTTCTTTTTAGGTCCACTCATTGGTGGTGCAATATTTAGTTTAGATAATTTAGATGCAATACTATCAGCAAGTCCTTTTCCTTGTACTACACCAGCCCGAGTGTAAGGATTAATACCAGTTGTAGCGATATAATCATCCATATCCATATAGGAAGATGCCGATCCACCACCACCAGGTCTTAATAAAACAGATCCCATTCCAGAACCTTTGATAAAACTCATACTCCTAGATCCACACCCAATACTAGAACCTAATGTAGATGAATTATGATGCGGAAGTTTAACTAACGTTGTTGATTTGTTTACCATTAATCACATATAGTTAATATGTCTTTAATTGTTTTGTATTTTACAACGTAAATTTTAATTTTTCTTTAATGTTTAAATTTCTGAGTTTAAAAACTGATTTTAACATCGTGTCTAATGATGATAGTTTTTGATTTAAAATACTAGACTTTTGAAGATCTGTATCGTTTTTTAAATCATTGAATAATTTGGTTCTTTCAGTTTGGATATCATTAATAAGTCTATTAATATATTGTTCGTCCATAATAATATATATATGTTATTGAATCTTTAAATCTTTTAGAACCTTAGTCGGTAATATGTTTTAGTCGGTAATATGTTTACTTTGTTCCAAGAAAACCTTCATCTTTATCTCTGATAGTCAATAAAATAGTCATATTTGGATCATTAATAAATATTGGTTGTAAAGTAGGTGTTAGGAATGTTAATCTCAATTCATTGTATGTACCATCAATCATTTTATTCCACATAAAATTTGGTGGTTTTTCAGAAATAAGTTCACCTACTCCAACATTACTATTCAAACTATAAATAATACCACTTGGTTGAGTATATGGGTTATTAATATTAGACATTACAAATAATAAACTACTATTTGGTTGAACATTTGGAGAAGTGTTTGATAGGTAAGAAATAGTATTTGCCGAATCTTTTGATGCATAGTTAGTTGATGATGAAGCAGTACCGAATGTTGTAGCACCTCCAACATTAGCAGCACTTGAAAATCCAGCAGTATAACCAACAATAGTATTAAAAGATGATGGAAAAGTAATAACTGAGTTTTGTGCCGTGGTAGGCCATCCAGGAAATCCAGACGGAATTGATGCACCAGATGGAAGTGATGTAGGGATGTAATATGTATTTAATTGTACAGCATATCTATTTAAATTAATAACTAATTCAAAAGGATAATAGTTAAGACCTCCTACTGTCCAATATAAACTTTTTTGAATACAATAATATTGAATATAGTTATTCAATGCTTGTACATCCCATAAACCATCTGGAATTGTAATTGTATAAGTTGTAGACACAGCCCCAGCCGTCCAAGTAAATGTAAATGTATTATTACCAATAGACGCGGTTATATTAAACCATGAATAATACATACTAATACTACTTACAGCAATATATTTGTCTTTTAATACGACTGAGTTAGGAAATTTATAAACAAGTTTATTGTTCAATCCATCTTGAACAATATTTGTGGAATTCATTACTATTACGAACATTATTTATATAACATGATATGTTTTTAAATGTTTATTTCATAAATAGTAATTTTGGTCGTCTAATATTATCATTCTTTCTATGAGTTGTTTTTAATCCTAATCCTAAACCATGACCTTTCATGTGTATAAATTTAAGATCATTAGATGATGGTTTATACATATCTCTGAAACCTGAACCTTTTATAGTCCCTAAATTAATAGGAACTTGAGACCCACCAAAATAAAAAGGTTTTTGAAATTCTCCAGATTCCATTTGATAAAATATTTTATTTGGGTTATCTACTTTAGGATGAAAGTTATATATTCCTGATACTGCCATTATAAACAATAAGTCTTTTATTCTTTATAATGTTTATGAAAGTTCCAAAGTTCCAAAAATTTCTTAATTTCTCAAAGATCCTATTCTTTTTTGTTCTCGTGTAGGCGACTTTATAATATTCTCTTTTTTTTGGAACTTTGGAACTTTTATTATTAGTATGTTTTTTATTTTTAAAGGGAGTTAAAATCCAAGTTGAATTAAATCCTCCATGAGTTCCATACTTTCCCGTTTAGGTATAGTTCCGTTCTTAGAAAGACGTAAAAGAATCAATTTAAATTTTTTAACTAACTCGGGTGAGTCATTACCAGACAATAACTCACCTTTCATCACTTCAAATTGATGAATATCTTGTTCTTGCTTATCCTTAGATGGTGTTGGGATGCTTATTTTATCCATAATTCCCGCTTGTTTTGATACTTTATGTAAATATTCTTTTTCATGTTCTGATAAATTACTAAGATCTTCAAATTTAGGAACACCACCACCAATAATAGTTCGTAATATACTACCTAAATTTTTAGATACTTTAGTCATAGGAAAACCTTTAACACCATAACCTTTATTATGTTTAAAGTATACTAAGTCTGAATCTAATTTATTTTTATTTAGTATATATTTACCAAAAGGAACATGAATATGACCTTGCTTGATTCCTTTAGTATGATCAATACGTTCAGAAATAGGTTTAACAAGTCCAGAACCTTTAGGACGTCCTCGTCTTTTACCATGTAAACCAAAACCAGTCATAGAATATCCAGCAATATTACGAATGATATTATTCAATATAGGTAATTTAGCCTCAGCATATTCTTGTGAATCATTATAAGGTGCAATTTCATCAGACATATATGTCATATCAGGAGCAGTATGATTATTAGTTGTAAAAATATCAATAGCATGTCTTAATTGAACCATATTTACATTAACTGAATTAATATTTGGCATATTTTTTATTACATGAAATAAAGGTTGTAAAAATCTTCCAGTCATAAAGGTAGATTGAGTTCCTGGTAATATTGGTAATCCAAGCCCAACTCGTATTACTTCATCATATATATTCATTAATATTAATCTAGAAATATCATTTGCAGTTTGTGCAGTAATACCACCCATTGGAGGTAAGTTAGGAGGTGGACCTTGAGGTACTGGTAATGGTGGTGCTTGTGGTCCTGCTATTTGTTGTTGTTGTCCAGTTTGTTGAATAATAGCAGGATTATTACCTGTTATAACCCTGGTTATAATTCCACTAATTCTAGTTGTATCTTGAATAGTTGGTAATAATGATGAAAGATTTATTAAAATTTGAAGTGATAAATTTAAATTTTTATTCTTTTCTGATTTATTTAATTGATCTAATAAAGCCCTAAGAGCAGAAGATGATGGTAATTTATCAATGAATTCTAGCCATTGTGTATAACCTTGATAATTAATACCAACTTGAGCCATATTACCTTGATTAGCACTTGTAGATAAAAATATTTCTTTCATACGATTGTATAAACTTGTATCTAATACATATGTTAAAGCATCAAATTGATTCCTAATTTCTGTAAACAATTTTAACATTTCTAACTTTTCAGGAGTATCTGGTGCTTGTGCTTGCGATACTAATTTAAATTGAATTTGATCAAAATTTTTCCTTAATTCAGTTAAATCACCTTCAGAAATACCACCATTCAATGAATTGGTAGGTCTATCAAATGCACTTTTAACCGATGAACTCATATCTTTTGTTTTACTGAATATAGATGTCATAAATGCTACCATCTGTTCAACATCATTTTCATTACCAGCAATACCAAATTTATATTTCTTTTTAAGTTGTTGTACTATTTCTGGAGCATTTTGAGAAAACCAAATTAAAAATGATCCATCAGCATTTAATGGTGATTGTTGTACTTTTTGAATTACAGATTGAGCCATTTGTACAGAACAAACAGCCTTTAATTCAGCAATTAATGATAATTTAAGTTTTTCAGTATCAGCAAGTATTTCTGATGTTGTTCTCATATCTTTCATATTTGATTTTGGAGGTAAAGCCCCTGTTTCTTTATAGTTTTTATTTGCTTGTAAATTCATATCGTCTAAATTAGCCCGTAATCCTAATGATTCCATATAATCATTACGGAAATTTTCAACGTCTGATGCATATCTGTAAGGTTGTCCACTCATTAATATTAATATGATAATACCTTTTTAAATCATTATTTTAATGGTTTAAAATGGTAATAAAGTAAGTAAATGTAAGAATTAAGAATATATAGGATACTGAGAAACATCTGTATTATTTTTGAATAATTTTTCAACAACAATTCTATTAAACTCACCAGTAATAGTTTCTTCAAATCCTTTATTGTAATCATCAATTAAAGAATTCATCATTTCTAAAAATTCTTTAAGTTGTGGTGGTTGAAGTGTTGATGTATTTAGAATTGGATGATGACCTAACCTATTTAGTGATACAACTTTAAAAATAAGTAGTAGGTCTTTAACTTTTTGTGCTTTGATTTCTTCTTCTGTTTTTAATACAATTTCTTCTGATGCTTCTTCTTCTATTAATTCTTTAGGTTTTTTTGTACCAGCAAGCATTTCAATCTCATAATGATTTGGTTCAATATATTCAGTATTATTTGCCCATTTTATATCTGATTTATATAGAACATCAGAATTTTGTAAAACTTTAGGAACAGATTCAGGATCAGAAATAGATAGAACAGTTTCTGTTTTTTCTCGAATTTCTTGAATTTCTCGAATTTCTTGAATTTCTTGAATTTCTTGAACTTCTTGAACTTCTTCTGATACAACTATAGTAGTTTCAATATTTTCCATTATTAATAAACATACTATCTTTTTAAATACTATCTGGTATATATGTTGTTGTACAGTTTTCTAATTTAGAAGATTTTATAGAATTCAATGTAGGTTTCAATAAGTTTATAATCGCTTGTTCTTCATTAACACATTCTATTATACTATTTACTGGAAATTCATGTATTTTAGTAAATGTAAAATTATCCCATCCTCCATTATTACGTATATATAAATATAGTTTACACCAATATAATTTACCGCGTTTATTATTTACATTTTTTTTATGATGGCTTTTACGTCTTGATAAATGCAATGTTGAACCAATATAAAATTGATTAGAATTATTATTATCTTGAATTCTGTATATATAACATATCATTTAATGTATTATATAAATATGTCTCTTTATGGCTTATGAAATAAGTTTCTAACGTTTGGAAAGTCGGGATTGTCTCATTTTTTCACCCCATGCTTTGGCTTCTGGACTTCCTTTTTCAAATCGTCCTTTACGTTTTACTCCTTTTCCAATTTTACCTTTACCATTGTTAAATTCAGTAGATGATCCCATCATATCAACTAATTTGTTTGCCCCAGCATTTGCAAGTAGTCCTAAGTCTTGTCCAACAGTTTTACCTAAATCACGCCATACACCTTTACCAATTTTACCTTTACCGTTATTAAATTCAGTTGAAGAACCCATCATATCAACTAATTTATTCGCTCCAGCATTTGCAAGTAGTCCTAAGTCTTGTCCAACTGTTTTACCTAAATCACGCCATACACCTTTACCAACTTTACCTTTACCGTTATTAAATTCAGTTGAAGAACCCATCATATCAACTAATTTGTTTGCCCCAGCATTTGCAAGTAGTCCTAAGTCTTGTCCAACTGTTTTACCTAAATCACGCCATACTCCTTTACCAACTTTACCTCTACCTTTATTATTGTTAAATTCAGTAGATGATCCCATCATATCAACTAATTTATTTGCTCCAGCATTTGCAAG
>Ga0136644_10000895_pt1 | contig 23869 bp, 20 predicted proteins | sample C_130820_EF_Meta_FD_94780 | JGI IMG/M metagenome (GOLD analysis project Ga0136644, IMG submission 94780) | Freshwater microbial communities from Lake Croche, Canada to study carbon cycling - C_130820_EF_MetaG (v2) (version 2) | ecosystem: Environmental > Aquatic > Freshwater > Lake | place...
TAGATAAGATCGTTACAGTCGTCAATAACGAAGTCATTACTCAAGTTGAACTCGATGAGCGAACAGAAACGCTGTATAGCCAATTTGTTCGTAAGTCAGGTCAAACTCCGGATAAAGAAGCCCTTCGCAAACAAGTGCTGGAGCGGCTGATTACCGATAAAGTTTTGATTCAGTATGGCCGCGAGACGGGGCTGCGCATTGATGATGGAATGGTAGAGGGTGCGATAGGCCGAATAGCGGAAGACAATAAGCTTGACGTACCTACTTTTCGGACTAAATTGCGGCAAGAAGGGATTGAATGGGCCAAGTTTAGGGAAGAAATTCGCAAAGAGATACTTTACGCACGTTTACGCGATCGAGAGATTGATAGCAAGACCGTGGTCACAGATGCCGAAGTAGACGCCCAACTCAAAGCAGAGGAAGCCGCAGGTGGAAATGAGGAAGAAATCCTCATTTCTCATCTCTTAGTCTCTATTCCGGAACAGGCTGATCCCGAGCAAATTTCCCGCAGAGAATCCCGTGCGCGGCAGGCAATGGACAAGTTAAAAGCGGGGCAAAGCTTTGCTCAAGTGGCGGCAACCTTCTCTGATGCCTCCGATGCACTGCAAGGGGGGAGTTTGGGATGGCGTCCTATGAATCGCGTGCCTTCTATATTCTCCAGCTTGGCGCAAAGTATGAAGCCCGGAGAGGTTTCAAGCATCATTCGCGCAGGAAACGGTTTTCATATTTTTCAAGTTGTAGAGCGCCGCGGCTCTAAGGTTTCTCAAATTGTGAAGCAGTTTCATCTTCGCGAAATTTTAATTCGCTTAAATGCAACGCTGACTGAAAACGATGCCCGCACTAAGTTGGCAGGCCTGCGTGCTCGATGGCAGGCAGGAGAGGATTTTCAACTGTTGGCTAAACTGAACTCTGAAGATGAAAACCGCAATAAAGGGGGCGATATCGGTTGGGTCAGTCAAGGCGAGAGCTTTCCAGAGTTCGATAAAATCATGACTTCTTTAAAACCTGGCGAGGTGAGCGAGGCGGTGCGAACTCAGATGGGTATGCATTTACTTCAGTTGGTTGAATTCAGAGAAAACGAAGTAGGTGAAGAACGTCGACGCCTTGCAGCTAAACAAGGGGTGCGTGCGCGCAAAGTAGATGAAGCGTTTGATGATTGGGTGCGTCAGCAACGTGATACGGCGTTCGTTGAATACCGTGAAAAAGGTCTGCAGCCCTGACTCAGTTTATTGCTCTCTCGGCAGGAGAACCAGCAGGGATTGGCCCAGATCTTTGCGTAACACTGGCTGCAGAAGGTGCTCTACAAGATGTTGTTGTCATTGCTGATCAAAAAATCTTAGAAGATCGGGCACGTTTACTGGGGCTGAAAGAAGGAAAAGATATTGTGTTTCATCCGGCGAGTGACTGGGACACTGCGGCTTCAATGAATCCCCTCACTTCGTCTCATTCAGTACTTCGCGTTTGGCATCACCCTTCTGCTGTCCACGTAATACCTGGACAGTTAAATTCAGCAAATTCTGGGTATGTCCTGAAATGCCTTGATAGTGCCATTGAAGTTTGTCAGCTTACAAAAGCCTCTGCGCTGGTCACTGCGCCAATTCAAAAAAGTAGTATTGCGGATTCGGGAATCCCTTTTACGGGTCATACCGAATATTTAGCCGAACATACTCAAACATCAAGGGTTGTAATGATGCTGGTAGGGGGAGGATTGCGGGTGGCCCTGGCCACCACCCATCTGCCTTTGTCGCAAGTTTCTGCTTCGATTACCCCGACATTATTAGACGAAGTCATAGAGATTCTATTGACCGATTTGAAACACAAGTTTGGAATTGTGTCTCCTCGTATATTGGTTGCTGGGCTCAATCCTCATGCTGGCGAGGGGGGGCATCTGGGCCATGAAGATAGCGAGATTATTGTGCCGGCAATAAAAAGAGCATGCGCTAAAGGGGCCAACATCATTGGCCCTCTTCCTGCCGATACTTTATTCACCCCAAGTGTGTTGTCAGGGGCGGATGCGGTACTGGCTATGTATCACGATCAAGGGCTGCCCGTTTTGAAAATGCAGAGTTTTGGTGGCGGTGTGAACATCACCCTTGGCCTGCCTATCATTCGTACTTCAGTGGATCATGGAACCGCGTTAGATTTAGCAGGAACCGGTCGCGCTGAAACAGGAAGCTTGCGGGAGGCATTAGCGTTGGCTCGCTCTTTGATTTTAAATAGTCATCGAGCCTAAAGTTAGGTCCTATTCTTATGCCTGTTCATATTCCTCGAAAGCGATTTGGTCAGCATTTTCTTGTTGATCAAGGTGTCATCGCTTCAATTGTCGAGGCCATCTATCCCTTGCCCAATGACCGCCTCATTGAGATAGGACCTGGGTTAGGGGCTATCACGCGCCCTATTTTAGAGCGAGTTCCTTCGCTGATGGCGGTGGAGTTGGATAGGGATGTGGTGCAAAGACTGCAGAAGCAATTTTCGCCAGAGCGACTTCAGTTGTTTGAGGCAGATGCCCTGCAGTTTGATTTTGCAGCGCTTGGACCTCAACTTAGAATTGTAGGTAATCTTCCTTACAACATTTCTACTCCCTTACTATTTCGTTTTGCAGATTTAGCCTCGGGGATGCGGGATGGCCACTTTATGTTGCAAAAAGAGGTGGTGGATCGCATGGTGGCAACACCTCGTTCTTCTGACTACAGCCGATTGTCTGTTTTGTTGCAATGGCATTTTCATATGGAATTATTGATCGATGTCCCGCCAGAGGCTTTTGATCCGCCGCCTAAAGTAGATTCTGCCGTTGTTCGCTTGATTCCTCGCGAGCGCGGTGCGCAACTAGAAGTGAATGAACACCAATTACGCACGGTGTTATCGGCCGCATTCTCTCAAAGAAGAAAAATGCTGCGGAGTACTTTAAAGCCTTTGTTCTCTGAAAAAGAATTGGAAGATTTAAGTGTACTGCCCACCGCGCGTGCCGAGGAATTATCTTTAGAAGACTTTGTGAGATTGGCGAGAACCTTAACGCTCAATGATTAAAAAGAACGGTATTGCTGATCTTTTATATCAAGTAGTTTTGAAATGGGTTTCCAGTTGGGATAGAGTGCGCTGACCGTATTCCAAAACTTTGCGCTGTGATTCATATGAACAAGATGCGCACATTCATGGGCAATGACATAATCAATTTCCGCTGGGCTGGCTTTTAATAAACGCCAATTCAGGCGAATCACTCCAGTACGATTACAACTCCCCCATCGTCCTGTAGCTTGGCTGACCTTAATCGATCGTGGGTAACGCCCTAGTTTTTCTGCAAAAACTTGAGTACGAGATTTAAACCAAGGTAGCGCATGCGTCATGTACCAAGCGGTGACTGCCGCGAGGCGATCGCTGCACTCTTCCCAAATAGGAATGGCCTCAAGTGCACTTGCTTCAGCGATCGTGAGCGGCCTGGGTAGTGCGTGGTTTAATGAAACCAAGCGAATGGGAATTTCTTGACCTAGCCACAAAACGCGATCTCCCTCTTCAAAGAGGAGTGGAGAGCAACTTGGTGCACGTTGAGACCAAGTTTTAAGCTTACTCAATATCCAGTCAGATTGATGATGAATAGCCTGCGTAAGATCGGCTTCTCTTACCCAGGTAGGGCTTGTTACGGTGAGACCTGCTGTATCAATTTTAAAGCCTATGGTCCTGCGTTGTGTGGATATGCGAAGACCATATTCAAGGCGTTGCCCTTCGACAACAATGCTGCGAGACACACTTTGAGAAATGGGTTTTCGAGGCACGCAACCTACTCAAGTGTCCGATTGCTCGGGGCTATGTTGAGAACTTGGGTTTGATTTTTGATTGGGAAGTAGGGTTTGCGCGGGTGGATGACCAAACGCTTCTATACAAGATTCAATCCACTCTTCAGCTCGGCGCGTTAAGCTGGTTGAGGATTCATCTGGTGAGTTTGGCCAGATGGGGGCGCTGACCCTAACCTGAATAACGCCCCCGCGTTTGTCTAAGAGGCTTTTTTTCCAGAAAAAGCCCGCATCATGGGCAACGGCAATGACCGGTACCCCGGCTGCCAGAGCCACAGCTGCTCCGCTACTTGCATAACGCCCACGAAAACCAGCGGGTGTGCGCGTACCCTCTGGGAAAATACTCACCCAATGTCCTTTTTGTAAACGCGCTAAGCCTTGCGCTTGAACCTGCGCTCTTGCTTCGCGCGGTGAAGAGCGATTAATCGCAATAGGCTCGCACATTGCGAGGCCCCAACCAAAAAAAGGGATGCGAAGCAGTTCTTTTTTTACAACAATGGCAGCGCGGGGAAATACTTTCATTAAGAAAAAAGTTTCCCAAGCGGAGGAGTGTTTAGCGAGGATTACTGCGGGGCTTGTGGGCAGGGGACTATCCCAAATAATGTGATAACGCATACCCAGCAAGGCGGCGATATCCACATTTAAAGCACACCATAGGGATGCCAAGCGCATCACTACCTTTCCACCAAGAGGGAGCGCTAGGATCATCAGTAAAGCAAAAACAGGAGTGGTGACGCACTGAATCAAAAACAAGGCTACCCCCCGAAGGGCGTTCACACTGATTCCTCTGCAATGATTTCTCTCACCGCTTCAGCAAGGTCATCAAAAATGCGTGTGCCTTCAGGAAGCCCCCCAGTGGCCAGGGTTTTTTCTCCCTTGCCAGTGCGCACTAAAATGGGTTGGCCGCCTACAGTATCTGCTGCTTGCAGATCGCGAAGGGAGTCTCCGATACACGGTACATGGGATAAGGGAATGCTATAGCGTTGACTGATTTCTACAAACAGTCCAATTGCAGGTTTGCGGCATTCACATCCTACGTTGGCGGCATGCGGACAAAAGAAAATAGCCTCAATACGCCCTCCTACGCGTGATAGAGCATCCATCATTTTTTCATGAATGGCATTGAGCGTAACCATGTCGAATAATCCGCGTCCTACTCCAGATTGATTCGTCGCAATCACGACACGATATCCTGCTTGATTGAGTTGCGCGATGGCTTCCAGGCTTCCTGGAATGGCCTTCCACTCATCTGGATGTTTGATGAATTGGTCGCTATCAACATTGACCACACCATCGCGGTCTAAAATCACCAATTTGTCTTCGCTCGCTTCCATGTTTTTTAGTTTGAGAGTTTTGAAATATCAGCAACGCGATTCATTAATACGTCTAAACGCGCTAACAGCGCTAATCGGTTATTGCGGATTAAAAGGTCATCTGCCATGACCATGACGCCATCAAAAAACTGATCAACGGGTCCGCGCGCAGATGAAAGTGCTTTTAAGGCTCCCACATAATCTCCTTCTAAAAGGAGAGCTTCTACAATAGGAGAAAGTCTGAGAATTTCTTCATACAGTTGATGCTCAGCATGCTCCGAAAAAAACTGCGAGTCCACGCTAAGCCGAGGAAGAGGTTCTGATTTGCGCAGAATATTACGTATTCGCTTATTTGCCGCTGACAAGCTGGGTGCCTCATCGAGTAAGCGGAACTGCTTCACTGCTTCTAGGCGAGCAGGGATGTGATCAAAACGCGATGGGGAAGAACTAAGAACGGACTCTATTTCTTCAGAAGAGAACATTTTTTCACGCAATAGATTGCGCGTTCTATCCAAAATAAACCCATACAATTTTTCGGCGGTGTCTTCCGCTAATACTCCAGTAGGGAACGTGGAGACTGAATGCTGAAGTAAGGCCGGCAATTCAATGGGTAGGGAGCGCTCCATCAATATTCGCACTACACCAAGTGCTTGGCGCCGCAGACCAAAAGGATCTTTGTCACCCGTTGGAATTTGTCCTATGCCATAAATTCCAGTGAGTATTTCCAGCTTATCAGCAAGAGCAACAGTGCAGGAGGTAAGACTATTGGGCAGATCGTCACCTGCAAAACGCGGGCGGTAATGCTCTCCAATGGCCAACGCTACAGCTTCTTGTTCGCCATCATGACGCGCATAGTACGTTCCCATCACGCCTTGTAACTCAGGAAATTCGCCTACCATTTCAGTGATTAGATCTGCTTTGCACAAACGAGCTGCACGCACAGCAAGTTTGGGATCACTATTCAGGGCTTCAGCAATCCATTTGGCTAGGTCTTCTAGTCGCGTAATCCGGGTGAGCAAACTACCTAGTTTATTGTGATAAACAACATTGGCAAGGCCTTTAAGACGGGACTCAAGCGTGTGTTTTTGATCCTGTTCGTAAAAAAAGCGCGCATCGGATAAACGCGCGCGCAGTACGCGTTCATTGCCATGAATGATTTCATCTGGCGTACTTGTTTCGATGTTTGAAACAAGCAAAAATCGATTTAGCAGCATCCCCTTGCTGTCACCAAGCGGGAAATACTTTTGATGTTGTTGCATTGAAAGTGTGAGGCACTCAGTGGGTACCTCGAGAAAAGAGTCATCAAACGCTCCCGAGTACACACACGGCCATTCAACGAGAGCCGTTACCTCATCAAGCAGTTCAGGAGCAGAAAGTAAAGTTGCGCCTTTTGCGGCCTTCTCTAAGCCTTCTTTGATTTTTTCGCGGCGTTGCGCAAAGCTAGCAATGACTTTTCCTTCACGCTCTAATGAACTTGCATAGTCTTCCGCACGATGCAAGGTAATAGGACCAGAGGATAAAAAACGATGCCCCAGGGTAGCGTTACTTGCTTGATGACCGAGTGCCTCAATGGGAACAATAGTGCTGCCATGCAATGCGACTAAACCGTGAACTGGGCGAACAAATTGCGCCTCTCCTGCCCCCCATCGCATTACTTTCTGCACCGGTAATTTTGCAAGAACTTCAGAGAGTATTTCTTGAAGACCTGCAGCTAATGTTGAACCGGTATGACTTGAGCGATGAAGATATATTTCTACACCCTTTGCATCAACGCTGGTTATCAGGTCTTCAATGGCTACTCCGCAGGAACGAGCAAATCCGGCAAGCGCTGGAGTTGGGTTGCCTTGGGCGTCATGTCCTGCCGCCTTGGCAGGACCTTTACGTTCTACGATTCGGTCTGGCTGAAAGGGTTCTACGCCAGTTACTCTAACCGCAAGTCTACGGGGCGCTGCATAGCCTTCATAAGGGGCATGCTGAGGGCAATACCCGCGCTCTTTTAGCCCTAATGTGATGCCCTCAGAAAAAGCTTGCCCCAGTTTAGGTAATAAGCGCGGAGGGAGTTCTTCTGTTCTAAGTTCTAGGAGTAAAGTCTCAGCCACGGCTTGCTGCTCCATCGGTAGAGCGCTCTGACTCTGTTTTTAACATGGGGAATCCAAGGGCCTCACGGGACTGATAATAAGCCTGCGCAACCTGTCGGGCCAATGTGCGAATGCGTCCGATATAAGCGGCACGCTCAGTCACAGAAATTGCGCCTCTTGCATCAAGCAAATTGAATGTGTGGGAACATTTGAGGGCTAATTCATAAGCAGGTAAAGGAAGCCCCGCTTCAATAATCCGTGAGGCCTGTTGTTCATAATTCTTAAATTGATCAAATAACCAATTCGCGTCACTCAATTCAAAGTTGTAACGTGATTGTTCCACTTCATTTTGATGATACACATCGCCATAACTCACACCCGGGGTCCACACGAGATCAAATAAATTGTCTTTACCTTGAAGGTACATAGCAAGACGCTCAAGCCCATAGGTGATCTCGCCCAGAACAGGTTTGCAAATGAGCCCCCCCACTTCTTGAAAATAAGTAAATTGCGTCACTTCCATTCCGTTCAGCCAGACTTCCCAACCTAGTCCCCAGGCGCCTAGCGTGGGGTTTTCCCAATCATCTTCAACGAAACGGATATCGTTTTTCTGGGTATCAATCCCAAGAGCTTGGAGCGACGCTAGATAAAGTTCCTGGATGTTGTCAGGGGAAGGTTTCAGGACGACTTGAAATTGATAGTAATGTTGAAGACGGTTGGGGTTTTCGCCGTAGCGACCGTCTTTAGGGCGTCGCGAGGGCTGCACATAGGCTGCATTCCATGGTTCTGGTCCTAAGGCCCGAAGGAAGGTGGCGGTATGCGACGTTCCTGCCCCTACTTCCATGTCGAAAGGTTGAAGAAGCGTACAACCTTGGGCGCCCCAATAAGTTTGAAGCCGCAAAATGAGATCTTGGAAACTCAGCATGAAATGGGAAGCAATTGAAAAGTTAAGATCGAATTTTAGCTTGGAAAGAGAGCTTTCTGTGGCTTTAAGCGGGATCTGATTTGTTGGGATAGGTTTGTAGCCAGGCCCAGACCATCATCAGAATAAAACAAAGCAAAGTCCATTCAGGAATACTGAAACTCAAAAATGTCCAGCCAACAGTGGCGCATTCTCCTGACCCTGTCAGTACTTTGCGTAATACTTCAGCTAAAGGAAAGGTATCAATCATGTAAGACAAGCCAGGCCCGCATTCGGGCAAGCGGTCTTTGGGTAAATGTTGAATCCAGATGTGACGAATAGCGATAGAAGCCCCTATTCCGCAGCTCATAAAAATGAAAGCCGCATACACTTTAGCTCCCCGTGAACGGGGACCATGCGCTGCGGCCAAGAAAAAAATAATCCCTGTGATGATGACAGCAACCCTCTGAAAGATACACAGCGGACAGGGGTCTTCACCGAGTTGGTACTGCAGATAAAGGGCGAAAGCAATTAAAGCCGCGCAGCCTGTTGCACCAAGTAGATAAGCGAGTCGCCGCGAATGTAAAAATCGTTGTGAGAGCATCATTCTAAAGAGTCCTTGTTCACTTGCTTTGCAGTTAGCGGGCGCTGAGCGTTGATGGCATCAGTCTTTTAATCTTGAGTGATCTGTGCTGAACGTTTGTGATTGATGCGTGCTGCGATTAAGCATCCTAATAAACTCAATACCACCACAATAAGATTACCCTGTTGGATGAACGGTGTGGAACCTTGTCGCCCTTGAATAGTTCGCTCAATGACTGCAATTTCTCCTTTTGGCGCGCGTTGAATGATTTGACCATCCGCTCCAATAAATGCGCTCACGCCCGTGCTGGTTGCACGTACCAGAGTTCGCCCGGTCTCTAGGGCTCTTGCTTGAGCCATTTGTAAGTGTTGTTCTGGCCCCATCGCGGTGCCAAACCAAGCATCATTACTTACATTGATGAGTAGGCTGGCTTCGGGAAGTGCGGTAATAATCTCTTCCCCAAAAGCATCTTCGTAGCAGATATTCATGCCTATTTTTTGTCCGGCTACTTTCATGACGCCTTGGCCCAACGGACCAAAGCTTTGACTGCCGATGGGTATTTTTAGAATAAATCCCATGACCGGGCCAATGATGCTTTCTAAGGGAATAAATTCGCCAAAGGGAACCAAATGGTGTTTTTGATAGTGTTGGGTAGGGGATAAGCCCAGACTGATCATCGTGTTATGAATCTGACCTGGATTAGCCTCATCGAATACTCCTAGCAAGAGATCACCTTGGTTGCGAATCGCAATGTCGCGCAGGCTATTCAAATACTCAGCAGGCACGTCTGCGAGTAGGAGCGGTACGGCACTCTCAGGCATCACAATCAGCTTAGAATGATTGGATTGGGCTAGTTTTGCATAACGCTGCATGCCTTCGTAAATGTGCTCAGGGTCAAACTTGTCGTCTTGCGAGATGTTCCCTTGCAGGATGGCAACGGAGAGAGGCTCCCCTAATGTTTTGGTCCACTGAATCTGCTGCAAGAGTGATCCAGAACCATACACACAGCCCATAATCAAGCCTAATTTCATCCAAGCTTGACTCTCTTTTATGTTTAAACTGAGGTGAGCAATGGCTCCTGCGCAGATGGCACACAACAAGCTGGGCCCGTATACACCTAGGACGGGAATCCAACCGGCCAGAGGGGAATCGGGCACTTGGCTATAACCAAGGGCTAACCATGGAAAGCCAGTGCAAAACCAGGTGCGCGACCATTCAATTAATGTCCAGCAGGCAGGCAGAGCAAAAATGGCTGTAATGAAAGTTGGACGCTTTCCTAAATACTTTGATCCTATGCCTGCCAGTGCCGGCATCAATGCAATAAAAGCAGAAAATCCAAGTAAGGCAAGCCCCGCGAGCACTGCGGGCATCTCGCCGTGATCATGTAAGCTAATATAAATCCAGTGCACACCGACTAGAAATAGTCCGAGTCCAAAGGCAAACCCTGTTAAGCCCCGTTGAGTAGGATTCTTAAGCCATGCGCGAAACAAGACACTGAGGGTGAGCGGTGCCAGCCACCATAGATGGAAGGGAGCAAACGCCAGCACGGTGAGCATCCCTGCAGAAAATGCGATGGTAAGAGTAGGCAAGGCCTGAATGAATCGACTTATCAAAGACTCAAAGCGCGGCGCTAAATTCATTCTGCAGGGAAAGATTCCGCTGTGATGTCTCGCTCAACTAGAACAGCAAGAAGGCGGCGGCTGTCAGCTCGGAGTACCTGAAAATTGAGTCCGCCAAAGCTGACTTGTTCGCCACGTTTGGGAACATGACCAAAATGTCCAATCACTAAGCCACCTACCGTATCAAAATCCTCATCGCTGAAGTTAGTTCCGAGCGCAGCGTTGAAGTCTTCGATTTCGGTTGTTGCTTTAACGCGCCAACGCCCGGTTCGGTCTAGCAAAATATTATCCTCGGTTTCGTCGAAGTCATACTCATCTTCGATTTCCCCCACAATTTGCTCCAAGACATCTTCAATCGTTACAAGCCCAGCGATTCCCCCATACTCATCCACCACAATCGCAATGTGATTTCGATTATTGCGGAATTCTCTCAACAGGACATTCAGTCGTTTTGATTCAGGCACAAATACTGCGGGCCGAAGCATATCCCGAACATTGAATTCTTCTCCGGCATAAAAGCGCAACAGATCTTTGGCAAGCAGAATGCCAATCACATTGTCTTTACTTTCTTCCACTACAGGAAAACGGGAGTGCGAAGTTTCAATTACAAAGGGGATGAATTGCTCTGGTGTTTGAAGAATATCGATGACATCCATTTGCGAGCGCGGAATCATCACGTCACGCACTTGCATTTCTGAAACTTGTAGCACGCCCTCTATCATTGATAGGGCATCGCTATCCATTAGGTTATGCTCATATGCAGAATGTAAAAGATCGATCAGTTGCTCCCGGTCTTCTGGCTCGCGTAATAACATTGCGCTTAAGCGTTCAAGAAAAGTTCGGCGGTGTGGCTGTTCTTCCATGATTTTTTAGATGCCTTGGTCGTTGACGATGTAGGGGTTAGGAAAACCCATTTCAGACAAAATTTGAGTTTCAAGTGCTTCCATTTCTGCGGCTTCAGAAGACTTAATGTGATCAAGGCCTTGAAGATGCAACATGCCATGTACAACCAGGTGTGCACAATGTGCTTTGAGAGTTTTGCCTTGGGCACAGGCCTCGCGGCGCACAATAGGCCAGCAGAGTGCGATATCGCCACTCAATGATCCGGTATCGTCTAAGCCATAGGGAAAGGTTAAAACATTGGTAGCATAAGCGCGACTACGAAAGCCTTGATTTAAGCTCAAGCCTTCCTCTTCATCAACGATACGCAAAACAGCTTGAACAGGCCCTAACAACGCTTTTGAAGCCCAAGCACGCAGTTGTTGGCGCGAGGGGAGATGGCGATCACTCAGTGCGAACTGCACACTGAGGTGAAAGGGGTAATGACCAATAGCAGGTTCTGGGTCCATATTCAGTCAGCTAGGCGCGTATAACGCTCATAGGCGTTAACAATGGATTGAACAAGGGGGTGCCGCACCACGTCCTCGCTCTGAAATATCGTAAAGGCGATACCCTCGACTTTTTGTAAAACATTGCGGGCATCAATCAATCCGCTCTTTTGGCCGCGGTGTAAATCGATTTGGGTCACATCCCCCGTAATGACGGCTTTGGTTCCAAAACCAATGCGCGTTAAGAACATTTTCATTTGTTCTGGTGTGGTGTTTTGCGCCTCATCCAGAATAATAAAAGCGTTATTGAGCGTGCGGCCGCGCATATAAGCCAACGGAGCCACTTCAATAGTACTCCTTTCAAATAATTTGGTGACCTTATCAAAGCCCATCAAGTCATACAAAGCGTCATACAGTGGGCGCAAGTAGGGATCCACCTTTTGGGATAAGTCACCCGGTAAGAATCCCAGTTTTTCCCCTGCTTCGACGGCCGGTCGAACCAACACAATGCGCTTTACTTCATCCCGTTCGAGCGCATTGACCGCAGCCGCAACAGCAAGGTAAGTTTTTCCTGTCCCAGCGGGTCCCACCCCAAAGGTGATCACGTGCTGTTGAATATTGCGAATATACGCCACCTGCTGGTCAGTTCGCCCTCTTAAGTCTGGCCGTCTTGAGAGCAAAATGGGAGAGTCTTGCGTATTTTGATCGCGCGAGTGATCCACTGATAAATCGCGCAGACCAAGCATGATTTCCTGCTGAGAAAGATTGCGCTTAGCAGAGCGATAAAACTTTTTTAGCGCTTCTGCTCCAATGGCAGTTTGATCGGGATCTCCCATGAGACTGAAATGTTCTCCCCGGCGATGAATCGTAATAGCTAGGGTATCTTCAATTTGTTTTAAATTCTCATCCAGCACGCCACAAAGATTTGCAAGGCGATGGTTATCGACCGGAGAAAGATCTAATTCACGAGATGTAACAACATCAGGTGCTGGCACGCCATACTCCTCTTAAGCTGTGGGATGCGGTTTCAGTAATCGTGACGTAAGTAAATTGACCTATCAAGCTAGCGGGGCCAGGGAAATTCACCACGCGATTGTTGTCTGTTCGCGCTGCTAATTCCTGAGCATCTTTGCGCGCCGGGCCGGTCACCAACACCCGCTGATGCGAACCTACCATCGATTCCGCGATTCGTGCTGCCTGCGCATCAGTGGCTGCGAGTAAAGTATGTAGCCTTTGAGTTTTAATTTCATGGCTTACTTCATCGTTCAAGCTGGCGGCAGGTGTTCCTGGCCTCGGGCTATAGAGAAAACTGAAGCTCCCGTCAAATCCTACTTCTTCAACAAGTTTCATCGTCTGTGCAAAATCTTCATCGGTTTCACCTGGAAAGCCTACGATTATATCGGTTGATATTGATAATCCGGGTCTGGCAATCCTCAGGCGACGAATAATCGACTTGTATTCAAGACGGGTATAACCGCGCTTCATGGCGGCTAAGATTTGATCTGATCCCGATTGCACGGGTAGATGAACGTGCGAAGCAAGCTTTGCTAACTGGGCGTGGGCATCAATAAGGCGTTGATTAAATTCAAGCGGGTGCGAGGTGGTGTAACGAAGCCTTTCAAGTTCGGGAATATCGCAGATCCACTCTAGCAGATCAGCGAAGTCTGCTTCACTGCCATCATCTAAGTGTCCTCGCCAAGCATTTACATTTTGTCCTAGCAGAGTGATTTCTTGTACACCTTCTTCTGTCAGAGCGCTCACTTCAGAAAGAATGTCACCTAAGGGACGAGAGAACTCAGGACCACGAGTAAAGGGTACCACGCAGAAACTACAATATTTACTGCATCCTTCCATGATTGAAACAAAAGCAGTGGGGCCTTCTTTACGTGGAGCGGGAAGGTGATCAAATTTTTCAATTTCCGGAAAACGAATATCAATCTGCGGTTTGCCACTCTGAGCGCGAGCACGGATGAGTTCTGGTACGCGATGGATGGTTTGAGGACCAAACACAATGTCTACCCATGGTGCGCGCTTGAGAATACCTTCTCCTTCCTGGCTTGCTACGCAACCTCCAACTGCAATGACTATATCTGGACGCTCTTCTTTGAGTTCACGCAGTCGTCCGAGATCTGAGAACACTTTCTCTGCGGCTTTTTCTCGAATTGAACAGGTGTTCAGGACGATGACATCTGCGTCCTCTGGTCGAGATGTCACTTCGAGTTGATGTGCCTCACACAATAGTTGTGCCACTTTTTCCGAGTCATACTCGTTCATTTGGCAGCCGAATGTTCTGATGTACAGCTTTGCAGGGTTCAAGGCGAAGTCAAGAGCCTGAATTTACAGACTAAGTTCTTAGGGATGATGAGGATACCATAAGCAGGATAAGCCCTCACTGACAACAAAAAGGCCTGCCCAAAATGAGTCGGGCAGGCCTTTAAGATTGAATGATTACTTGGGCAAATTTAACCCAAACCTGTCATTACTTAAACAGAATGGCTGCTTTTTGAACGGTGAGTGAAACTCCCCAAGCTAAGGGTATACCTACAGCTAACCAGGCAAATACCACCGTCATCATGCTACTTGTTTCACTGTTGACAGGACCACTGGCGCTCGCGGCAGAAGCCTCTGACTTTTCATGGGCTAACTGCTTTTCTTTGGCCAATTCTTCGTCTGACATAAAGAATTTTTCATCCACGGGTCGAACCAGCAAGTTAGCAACGAAACCAACTACAAGCATACCGGCGAGAACATAAAAGATCGGACCATAAATCTGATCAAAAGGTACTTTAGATTCCTGACGCATATCATGCATATAGTTCACTACAACTGGCCCGACAATTCCTGCGGTAGACCAAGCGGTGAGCAGTCTTCCATGAATCGCACCCACAAACTGTGTACCAAACATATCTGCCAAGTAAGCAGGGATAGTTGCAAAACCTCCGCCATACATTGAACCGATGACACAGAAACAAGCTACGAAAAGCCCCAAAGACTTTGAACCCGCAAAGTTAGAGGCCAACAAATACAAGGCAGTACCCAGAACAAAGAAAATGATATAGGTCTGTTTGCGCCCTAATTTGTCAGAAGAAGAGGCCCAAACAAATCGGCCAGCAATGTTGAACAAAGAGAGTAAACCCACAAAACCTGCTGCAATTGCTACAGCGCTTGCAAGCAACTCCTTATTGGCTTTTAGATCTGTAAAACCTAGCTCGGGATGGCCAATTAAGTTTCCTGCAAAGGTCTCTTGCATCATGGGCGAAGCAGCACCGATGATGCCGATACCTGCAGAGACATTCATACACAGCACTAGCCACAACAGCCAAAATTGTGGCGTTTTGTGGGCGTTATGAAGATGAACGTGACGTGATGCAATCATGGTACTGCCCGAAGCAGATTGCGGTGGCTCCCAACCTTCAGGTTTCCATCCAGTTGCCGGTACACGATAGCCCATCGCACCAAACAACATAAACACTGCATAAATGGCGGCCATGGTTACAAACGTTTCCCAAACGCCGGGGCTGCTTGGGGTTGCATATTTCGCCATCAACATTGTGGCAAGCGGGCTTCCAATCATTGCGCCACCGCCAAAACCCATGATGGCCATACCAGTTGCCATACCGCGACGATCAGGGAACCATTTAATAAGGGTTGATACAGGCGAAATGTAGCCCAATCCTAAGCCCACCCCTCCGATCACACCCGAGCCTAACCAAATCATCCAGAGCTGGTGTTGGTACACCCCTGCTGCAGAGATCAGAAGACCGCCACACCAGCATAGGGCAGAAACTAAGCCCGCTTTGCGGGGGCCTGCGCGCTCAAGCCAACCACCCCAGATTGCAGCGGAGCAACCTAAAACAACGAAAAACAGTGTGTAAAGCCAACCCAAATCAAATTGAGTCCAGTTACAGTCGGTAGCACTCAGCGCGCGGAGGGTGCCAGCAAATTTGTCAGCGAAAGTAACCGCACCTGCTGCGCAGGCAGCAATGGGCTTTCCATCAGCGCCAAGCAGAATACCCTGAAGTGGTTTCCAAAATACCGAGAATCCGTAGGCCATGCCAATACACAAATGAATTGCGAGTGCGGCAGGCGGGACAAGCCAGCGGTTAAAGCCAGTTCCTGCGATGGTACGTTCTTTTTCTAGCATAGCGAACATGAGTTTGTTCTCCTTTTATTCGGGTGCGGCAACACCCTACAGTCGTTTTGTTTTTAGGGGTTTTGACTACAAACTATTATCTCCGTGTTCAACTACCAGCGATTCTTATAAAACACTAAGAAATACTTAATGCCTAAGTCATTATTTGTGAAAGATACCTTAAATACTCCTTCAGGTGTAAGCATTAAGACAGGTTTTTTTGATTTATAAACGTTGCGTTGCAGCATGATCCGCATGAAAAAAAGTTTCAAATTCACCCCATCGACTTCGTTCCATTTAATTTGCCCGAATCAGTTACATAGTTTGTAAATAAAACCAGATTCCACTCAGTTAGTATTGAAAAGGTCTTTTTGGCAATTCAGACAAAATCAATACTTCAATAGATGAATCCATGCAAACCCCTTCTCAGCTGTACATGCTTTTCTTATCCTTAGCTCAAGGTGTCAGGGATTTGCCTGAACTTCCCAAAATGGATGCAACCGAGGAAAGATTGATGCATCTTTTCGCTATCGCATGGTTTTCTGGCAAAAATATTGGGGTAATGGATGCCATGGAAATGGTGGAAGATATTTCCCCGCGCACTGTGCACCGCCGCTTGAAGACTTTGCGTGCTAAAGGTTTATTGGCGCTAGATTCAGACCACAGCGGAACAAAAAAATTTGTTGTGCCAACCGAGCTGACTAACAAATATTTTTCCCAAATGGGAAATTGCCTACTTAAAGCAACCGAAAATTAAACACTCATTAGGAGGTTAAACCCCGCCTCATGTTCTGATCAAATTGAGAGCTTGAGCGTTAAACGGAATGTGCGCGGTTCACCGGGGTGAATCGTGACTCCCTGGTTAACTATGGTGGCGGTCGGGGAGGCTTGATAGTCCTGACCATACGCAATATCAAAGTATTGTCTGTCGAAAAGATTGAGTGCATCCAACGCCAGCGTGATATTGGGTGCGATCTGATTTTGTAATCTTAGATTTGTGACTACGGACGAGGGAGCTTGCAGGCTTCCATCTTGTGTTAAGGGATAGTCGCTGAAATACCTAAACTCTAAAGAACCTGCCCATCCTTGAATAGGATGGGCAGTGACCCCGATACGAGCAACTCGGGGAATCGCATTGGGAATGTAATTTCCTGTTCCGCCGTTGGCGTTCATTTGGGCATATCGAGCATGTGTCCAAGCAAAGTCTGCGTCGATCAATAACCAATGCATAAAGGAATAGTGATTGTTCCATTCCACTCCCAATCTTTTGCTGCTTCCTTTAGGGTCTGTGGTGCCTGAATCCGCGGTGTAAACAAGTTCAGAATTACTTTCTAAAGTCCACACTACAATTGAGCTTTCCAGTCCTGAGAATGCCAAAGTTCGCATCCCAATTTCTTTTCCCTCCGCCGCAACAAGGGCTGGAACTCTTGTGGTGGGGCTTAAATCGGAAGGGTTAATTTTATCGATGACACCGCGAGCATCATTACTATGGAATCCATGACCTTCACTTAAAAATAATTCAGTTTTTTCCCAGGGCCCCAATATGAGTGAAAATTTAGGCGAAAGCTTTTGATCTGAAGCGCTGCCAGAATTCTGCGTCACGATGTTGGAATGCATATTCATCCCAACCCAGTCTTGCCTCACGCCCACGACAGTCCTCGCCCAAGTATTCCAATAAAGTGTGTTCTTAAAATAAGCGCCAGCAGAAGTTTCACTAATGAGGTCTGAAGTCACATTATTGAAAGGAATTCTAGATTGCGTTTGAAGCAATCCCACATTGATGTTGTCGTGACGTAGCTGCGCGCCCACTTCGCTGCTGGATTTGAATTCACCCCAAAACTGATTCCAATGATGGGCAAAATGTAAACCTTGAATAGTGCGGTTCTCCACTTGCTCAAATTGATCACTTGGAAGAGTTGAGTTGGGGGCACCCTGACCCTGTTTTTCATAGAAAGTGAAATCCGACCAGAGTTGAAGTCGGTAGTGTTGAAGGTAGGCGGATAAGGATGAACCCCCTTCATCGTCAAGACTATGCCATTCCATCGATTGAATATCGCACCCCGTGTTACCCCCATCAGTGGGGTCTAAAGCAGAAAATCGACCAAGGGCACCAGATTGAATCAGTGATAAGGGGACTTGATCAGTGGAGTTCCAATGGGCAGTGTAATGAATGGCATCAAGCGTCCATCCCTCACCTTGGTCCCCGCCAGACAGTCGCAAAAGTGTGTTCAGCTTTTTGAGCCCCTCCGGAGAAGTCCAAGGTCCATCAGAGTGTTGAACCTCGACTGCCCCTAAAAGCGTGAGGTCTGACGCATTGAAAGTTGTAGAGTCTGCGGCAAGTAATCTTTGGTAACCATAGCTTCCCGTGGTGGCAGATGCAAAACCTTGGTTTAACCCCCTTTGGTAATGGATGTCTGCTGAACCTGCCGCAGAAAAGTCACCGTTTTCCGCAGCATAAGGGCCTTTGCGATAACGAATATCACTGACCAATTCTGGAATTAAATAATTGAGATCAGCATAGCCTTGGCCGTGCGCATGGGAAGGCATATTACTCGGCACTCCATTAACGCTAATGGCCAGATCTGTTCCGTGGTCTAAGTTGTAGCCACGCAGAAAATATTGATTGGCTTTACCGTCACCAGAGTGTTGGGTGACGACCAAACCTGGCACGGTTTCTAACACTTCGCCAGGCCGTAATATCGGAATGTCTTGAATCAACCTTCCTTGCACGACGCCTTCTGAAGCCGTCTCAGACACCCCAACTGAATTTCCATAGTGTTCTTCAACAACAATGGGTGTGAGCGCAGGTTTTGGATCATCGGATTGCCCCCAAGCATCCAGGGAAATAAAAACGATTAAAAATAGGGGCGTGGTGATATTTGGGTAATGATATGGATTGAGGGCTTCAGTCCATTTTGACACTCTCAAATTAGAGAGTAAGTTCTTCATTTTTTAGCTCAGGTATTTTGAGTGAAATGTGAAGCAGTTCACTTTACGAAAGTGTATATAGTAGTATGGTTTTGACATTGCCTCCACGCTTCAATTCCTAATCTACCCCATTCCTTTGTTGCCTTTTTTGCCAGGGTTTTTAACGTGCGCCATATTTTAAAGAAGTACTTTTTGACTTGCTTTGCTCTCTTCTTTGTAAATTATGCGCATTCAATTGACACCTGGAGTACGACAACGGGTGTGTTGACCGCTCCTATTGTCCAATTTAGCGACACGCGTTATTACAGCAATGTCACCGCTGTCTTGGGTACGGTTGTATCTGCAGGAACGACAACCGGGTCTGTATCAGCCTCAAGTTATGACACCTATAACAGCACCACTGGCACTTTAACGATTCCTGCCATCAATATCACTACATCTGCGACAACCAAGACTTACTACAATGTTGTTGTAACAATTAAGAGCATCACTAGCGTGGGCGGTCTTTGTGCAAGCGCAACTTCGTGCTCCCAGTATGCTAGTCCGGCGCAATTCGCATCCCTTCTGTCCTATACCAAGGTTCCAACCTTGACTGTTGCAAGTGCATTTACCAGCAGAAGCAGATATATGATTTCTGATTCTGCAACGCCCGGAACTGCTGCTGCGCCCAACACCACAGCCAACTTTTTATCAATTGGCTCGACCTATAGCGCTAGCACGGGATATACAGCGACTTCGGGTAACTTGATGACGTCGACTACCCTTCAGGGTTATTTGTCGATGCTATTTCAAGTTGTATCCAACTCAACCGATGCCTCAGGTTATTTCAGAATTGATTCGCACCTACATCCAAATAATTCATTGGATTCAGACTCTACAAATGGATATACCCTGAAATTTAGAAATAACTTTGGTAAAGCAACGACGACTTACGGGTATGTTGTTTTTTCGTATGACAACACAACTCATTATTTAAGAGCGCAAAAAAGGTATCTGTACTCTTATAACGCTTCAACATATTTAGCTACCTACACGGAAGACACGGCCTTTAATTCGGCGGGGGCTGGCTACTATGTGAGCTATTCGGCTGGGGCATTCAAGCTAGTGGCTTCTTCGACATCCGCAACCAAGCTTTACCTGTATACGCCCTCAGACAACTTTGGTGTTCCCACCAGAATGAACCCGGCTTCTCAAGCTTATGTCTCTACCTCAACCGCTCAGAATCCTCCTAATCCTTTCATAACAAAGGTCACAACCACTCTGATTGAAGGAACATCGGGAAGTATTTACAAGACTATCAATGCCAAATATCAAAATCAGGTCACAACGGCAGGTGGGGATGCAACAACGAAATCAAAGGCCGATAGCTACTTAGCAACAATCATTTCAACGCTTGCAACCAAGGGGCAAACCCTGAGGTATGACGCTTCGGTTTACACTGCATTTAGGGATTCTCTGCTATCCAGAAAATTAGCCAGTGACGCCATTGCTGATGGAACTCCGGGGCAGAATATGGTGCCTTATGTTTGGTACACCAATGAGCAAGACTCTACGGGGACCTATCATCCTTTCATGATGATAGTGAGTTACGGTAATCCTTCCTCGCCTCATCTAATGTTAGATAATCCAAAGCCACCCGGTGGATTGGCGGTTACGGGTTGTTCTGGTGGAGGTTATCCCTGCTCGAGAGTAACGCGATATAGCAATCTAGATAATTACATCACTGCCATCCCATTAAAAAATTATGGGCAGGTCACAGATGTAACAACAAATAGTTATGCCCATACGCTTTATTCTGATTGCACTTCATCATCCTGTAGTAACTACATCAAGAATGTCTATAGCTATGCCAGTGCCGCCGACAACGGAATGATGATTGATGGGCAAGTAATGTTTCCTGTTTTCAACAATACCTTGACACCTTCGCAATTTATCGGCGAGTTAACTGCCAACGGCTGTCACGTTGGGCAAGGTGGAGGTGGGCCACATTGCCATGCAGATGGGTATGCTGAAGGTAGTTCGGCAAGCCCTCTCTACACGACGGTTTACAACGATATCGACTACACCAATAAAACCCACCCTCCGCTGATTGGATTTGGATATGACGGTATTGCTTTATTTGGGGTATACCGCAGTTCGGATACGACGATGCTGGGAAAGACGACCGCTTTGGATAATTTCGGTGGTCATAATCATGATGGTATTGGCTATCATTACCATGCTCACGTGGTGGCCGCCGCTTCAAAGATTCCTGCGGACGGCGTGGGGACACAAGGAACCACCTCATTCCAATATCAGTTGAATGTGTTAATGAAGGGTGGCTACGTGGGTAATACGGCCGCTATACCTGGCTTTGCAGGATGTAATGCAAGCACTTTAACCGCATTGTGCACATCTTCGGCGGCTGACATTTCAAAGTATAGATACGGCAATTGAGTCATGTTAAAGCGAACACATATAAACCTAATTGGTTTCAAATTATCATCATGTTGAATCACAAAAAAAGAGCTTTAATTTTTAATGTTTTGCTGATGAGTGCGGTTACAGGAGCACTCAATTCTTGTGGAGGGGATGACTTGCTCAGTGCGTCCGATCCCTTCTGGAATGCATTTAACTCCCCAACCCCTTCTGATGTGCCCGCAGTCACCTCAGAACTGCCCAATCCGTTTAATTAATAACATCGTATTCAATGAATAGAGGTAGGTTCACTCTTCTTTCATTATTTCTCTATTTGTTGGTGATTCAATGCGTGAATGCCCATTTAATACCTTCAGGTAATGGTGCAATTGAAGTTAAAGATCGCAAGGTTTCTTTTTTGATCGGGGTACCGGTATCAGTTATTGCTGAGTTTGATCAAAATCATAATGGCTTTCTTGATTATGAAGAGATGCAGCAAAAAGAGGAAATCTTTGCAAAACTGAATACGGTATTCAAATTCACCTCTCGCAATGAGAGCGTCAATATTACTCGGCAGGAATTATTCGCCAGTCCCATCAAGGATCAATCTTCAACAGCACCGCAATTTGAATGGTTAGTGCAATATGTCCTACCAGAATTAGTCGCGCAATCTCTGCCATTATCTATCGAAATTGATCGGGCTTTTCTATCCACCAATTACAATATTCAATTAACTTACGGCAACATCTCAGAAGCGACCATTATTACTTATTCGCATCCTAAACATATTTTTTTGCAAAGTGCCTGGAGCACTCTGCTTGACTACTTCAGTTATGGATTTGAGCATATCCTCAACGGTTATGATCACATCTTATTTTTACTAACATTACTTTCTTCTGGGCTAAGGAAGAGAAGATGGTTGTTGCTTTTAACCTCATTCACACTAGCGCACGGCATGACTTATGGCTTGTCATCGCTGGGTGTGGTGTCGATTTCACCCAATATCGTTGAGCCTTTAATTGCTTTCACCATTGTGATGGTGGGAGCAATGAAGCTTGTCAACATACAACTTGAGTTGTCGCAGGAGTGCCTGCTTATTTTTTGTTTTGGATTGATTCATGGCTTAGGATTTGCTTCAGCCATGTCGAATAATTTGGAAGGAATTAAGCAATTTCCTTTAGAAACTATTCTGGGTTTTAATTTAGGGGTTGAGGCAGGGCAATTGTTCGTGGCGCTTTGCTTGTTTGTGTTCTTGTATTTTTTTGAGATTAAGAAGCGAGTGCGCATGGCAATATCTGTCCCTACTCTATTTGCCTTAATTGCTTCAGTGCTTGGCCTATACTGGCTCATTCAAAGGATATTTTTCCTTGAATAATCAGTCTAGCTACAGATTGATATGTATTTGCGGAGGGATCCTTTTTTTTGGGGTGAGTTCGGCGCATGCCGATGTGCAAAGCAATGCAGTAAACTTTCATAAAAAAAATGCGAACTGTGTGGATGTCCGCTTGAGCTTGGTGCCACCGATACTGCTTCAACGTATCACGCCTTCCAAGTTGGATTTCGGCCTATTCATCGATCAGTTGTTGCGAATGCCGGAAAAAGACTTTGATCTGAAAGTGAATAAAGTCCAAAAAATGATTGAAAAAAATACTCATTTAATCTCCAGCATGTGGGGGCCACTCAAGGTGAAATGGACTTGGGTTGCTAGCGAGGAATGGAAAAAGAGTGTGAGTGAACAATCTCTTGTTCTTACCCTTCCTGTTACTATGCAAGGTCATCCAAGTAGCGTGACAATCATGGCTGAAGCCTGCAGCGCAAAACCATTGGGGCGATTACAGATTGGTTTTTACCCGGCCCTATATCCTCTTTTGGTCGATGTTGACAATCGAGACCACCAGTGGCTAACAGAAGAACTGCCTCAGTCTACAATTGACTTCCTGAATTGATGCAGTCGAGGATAACGATTACTGATTTAGATAAACGCAGTCAACAGTGATGCTTTGACATGTTAGATATCGAGACTTATCTGAGCCTAAGAAGACAATCATTTCAGCAATTTCCTCCCGGGTGTCGCTGCATTTTGCTGGCACTAATGCAGCAAGACCCGCAATATTAAAATGAATAATCACATCTTGTATGTACTGATTATTTGCACTCATCACTCTGGCAGAGGCATTTAAGCTGAGGGTTACCAGTGAAAAATCAAAGACTTTAAGGGGATAAAAATGTTACTTGTCACTTCGATCGTGTCTGGGGTTTTGGCAATCCTATTTGTTAGGCTATCTTTTGCAGTCATTACTTTGAGGAGACAAAACAAAGTTTCACTAGGAAGTGACGGAAATTTGGATTTAGAAAGAGCGATTCGAGCTCAAGGTAATTTTGCTGAATATGTTCCAATCGGAATAATTCTTATTGCCTGCTTAGAATTAAACGGTGCACCTTGGTGGTTAGTTGCTTTACCTGGATTAACACTCATACTAGGTCGACTATTTCATGCAAAAGGGATAAACCAACCCCCGCCTAACTTTTCTAATCGAATTCTTGGAATGCAGCTCACTTTCTTTACATTGTTAAGTGCTGCTGCACTCAACTTTGCTTGGTCTGCCTACAAATTATTGGCTTGATACGTAAATGGTTTTTAACGTACTAATTTGAATGTCCATCCCACTTTGATGGGGAAGAGCCTACATGACCACCTAGCGTTGCGCTAAATGATTGAATACTGGGTGGTGATAGGTGGATTTGAACCACCGACCCCAGCATTATGAGTGCTGTGCTCTAACCAGCTGAGCTATATCACCA